>ERZ869909.769-NODE-769-length-32149-cov-7.577170_pt1 | contig 32149 bp, 23 predicted proteins | sample MGYA00520892_ERZ869909 | MGnify/ENA primary metagenome ERZ869909 (study PRJEB32215, sample SAMEA104723947) | bioreactor metagenome | biome: bioreactor; feature: anaerobic bioreactor; material: water | place: China | collected 2015-03-12 ...
GATCACCCCGAGGGGGGTGGTCCCATGGCCATTGCACGCGCGCCCTCCCATGTCTACACTGCGAGGCTCGCTCCTGTCCTGGTGAGCGACAATGCCGCTGGCGCGGACCTCCACCGACAGGTGTGCATGCGACCAGAAAATCCGTTGATCGTGCAGTCAGACAAGACGCTGCTGCTGGAGACCGCCAACCCTCGCTTTGAGCAAGCGCGAGACGCGTTGAGCGGATTCGCAGAGCTGGTGAAGAGCCCAGAGCACATCCACACCTACCGAATCACCCCCCTCTCGCTATGGAACGCGGCGGCGCTTGGGTGGACGCCGGACGAGGTCAAGGAGGTCTTGGAGGACCTGACCAAGTTCGACCTCCCTGCCAACGTGCTCACCGAGGTGGACGACTACATGGCGCGCTACGGCAGGCTTCGCCTGATCGCGCAAGGTGAGGACCTCTTCCTTGAATCCGACGACCGCCCCCTGCTCACTGAGATCGCCGGCCAGAGGAGCCTCTTGCCCTTTCTCGCGGGCGGCATTGAGGGCCACCGCATCAAGGTGCGCGGCCAGGAGCGTGGGTTCCTCAAGCACGCCCTGATCCGCGTGGGATACCCGGTCGAGGACCTGGCCGGCTACCTCCAGGGGGCACCCCTGGACGTAGCGCTGCGTGACGCCATGCGCGACGGCTCCCCCTTCTCCTTGCGGCCCTACCAGGTCGAGAGCGTCGACGCCTTCCACGCAGGTGGCTCCGAGCGCGGTGGATCGGGGGTGGTCGTCCTTCCCTGCGGTGCAGGCAAAACGGTGGTGGGCATTGGCGCCATGACCAAGGTGGGATGCCAGACGCTCATCCTGACCACCAACATCACTGCGCTCCGACAGTGGCGCGAGGAGATCCTCGACAAGACCTCGTTGCGACCCGAGGACGTCGCTGAGTACTCGGGGGAGCGCAAGGATCTCGCCCCCGTGACCATCACCACCTACCAGACCCTCACGTACCGACGGAAGAAGAGCGAAGACTTCTTGCACTTCCATCTCTTCTCCGACGCCAACTGGGGCCTGATCATCTACGACGAGGTGCATCTCCTCCCGGCTCCCGTCTTCCGCGCTGTCGCTAACCTCCAGAGCAAGCGACGCCTAGGGCTCACGGCCACGCTGGTCCGCGAAGATGGCAAGGAAGAGGAGGTCTTCAGCTTGATCGGGCCGAAGAAGTACGACGTCCCTTGGCGTGTCCTGGAGAAGCAGGGGTATGTCGCCGAGGCATCGTGCAGCGAGATCCGCGTTCCCTTCGCCGACGACGACCAGCGCATGGAGTACGCGCTCGCCGACCACCGCCGCAAGTACAGACTCGCCGCCTGCAACGACGCGAAGCTCGGCGTCGTGCGCCGGCTCGCGAAGGCGCACGCGGACGACAACGTCCTCGTGATCGGCCAATACTTGGACCAGCTGCGGGACATCGCCAACCTGCTCCGCGCGCCGATTATCACAGGCGAGACCCCCCAATCCGAACGTGACGTCCTCTACGCACAGTTTCGGTCTGGCGAGGTCCGGCAGCTCGTGGTTAGCCGCGTGGCCAACTTCGCTGTCGACCTGCCGGACGCCAACGTCGCGATCCAGGTCAGCGGCACCTTCGGCTCACGACAAGAAGAGGCACAGCGCCTCGGCCGAATCCTTCGGCCCAAACCCAACGGGACGAACACGGCGCGCTTCTACACGGTGGTCACCCGGGACACCGTGGAGCAGGAGTTCTCGACGCGACGGCAGCTCTTCCTGACGGAACAAGGCTACCGCTACGAGATTCAGAGCGCTGAGCCCTAAACACCATGGCGAGCGCACGATCCTTGGAGCTGCTCCGGGAGCACCTGGACCGAGAGGGTATCGCTCTCCGTGAAGAGGCCGTCCAGCAGCTCGCTCACTTCGCGACGCTCCTGATCGAGGTCGGGGAGCACACCAACCTCATCGGCACGCTCGACGAGGAGCGGGTCATGGACGAGCTGATCGTCGACTCACTCCAGGCGGTGCCCCTGCTCCCCACCCAGGGGGACCTCCTGGACGTGGGTTCCGGAGCCGGGCTGCCCGCGGTCCCGCTCTTGATCGCGCACCCCGCGCTGCACGCGGTGCTGGTGGAGCCGCGCAAGAAGCGCACCGCGTTCTTGCGCCTGTGCCGACGCGAGGGCCTCCTGCCCGCGACTGCGGAGATCGCAGAGCTACCCCTGGAGGCGTGGGCGCAGAGCGCTGGGCGCGAACGACGCTTCGACGTCGTGATGAGCCGCGCGGTCTACCGACCCGAGGCGTGGCAGGAGGTCGGGCGCCCCTGGCTCGCGCCCGAGGGTCGCCTGCTCCTCTTCGTGCAGGGGGACATCGACGAGGCCAGGCGCCACGTCGGCCCCTGTTGGGTGATTCAAGCGTACAGGAGCTGGACCCCCAGAAACCATAGGCCGAGAACGGTCCTGAGCTTGGGACGCGAGGACCGGGGGTGAGGGTGCCGATGGCCGCTAGGGGTAGCGAGGGCACCTGCGCAAGCGGTGCAGGGCATGGCGTCCCCGCCCACGCCCCAGCACCGCGCCTGAGCCCTCAGCGCTTCGCAACGCGGGGTGAATAGGGCAGCCGCGCGGAACGTCTTGCTCTCCACGGGCAGTGGGCTAAGAGGGAGGAGACGCCTCCCCGGCATGACGTAGTGCACCCTGAGGGCAACCATGATTCGAACGCTAACCCTTCTCTCTCTCGCGAGCTGCCTCGTGTGGATGGCTGGCTGTGACCAGCTCCGCGGCCGCAACTGCGACCCTGACTCTTTCCTCTGCGATCCCACGCAGCAACGCATTCGGGTCACCATTCCCCTGGAGATCCCTATCCGTTTTCTGGAGTTGGATGTCCCTGAGCTAGAGGTGGGCCGGCGCGTCGCGTTCAATCTCCCGCCCATCTACGTGGGCACAGGGCTGATCGCCAACGAGCTGCAGCGCCTCAACCTGCCCCTCTCTGCGCTGCAGAGCGTGGAGCTCTCGGAGGTGGTGCTCATCGTCGATGACAACTCCCTGGAGGTGCCGCTGGTCCCGGTCGAGTTCCGGGTCGGGCCCAGCGCCACGAACTTCCTGGACTCGGTGGTTGCCTACCGGTGGTTCGACGGCGCAGTGCCCGCCGCGGACGGCGAGGAGATCGAAGCAGGCTTTGAGGGCGAGTACGAGCTGTCCCTCATCGAGGACAACGCGTCCGACGTATCCGGCCACCTGGGCGACCTCGACTTTGGGATGGCGCTGCAGCTCGGGACCTATACAGACGCAGGGGTGCTCCCGCAGGGCCGCGCATCGGTCAAGATCCGCGTCGGCCTGCGCTTCCGCTTCGGCGTGAGCGGCCTCCCTTCGTTGCCCTCCATCCCTGGCCTGTGATCACGAACCTAGGCTAACCAGACACCGCACGCCCGCTCACGCCTGCTTCCTCCACCGAAGGCCCGCCATGCGCAACCTCCGCCTCCTCCTGCGGCTTTCCCTCGGGGCGCTGCTCCTGTCCCTCCCAGCATGCGACCTCCTCGATGATCTCTCCACCACGGAGGATCTCGACGTGCTCGACGACGTCGGTGACATCCGTGACGTCACTCCCGACACGACGCCGGGCGACACCACGCAGCCGGACGCCACCACCGACACCCGCCCGCCGACCGACGTGGCCACCGACACGACCGACGCCGAGGAAGACACCGTGCCACCGCCCCCCCCCTGCCCCCGGGACGACCGCTCCTCAGAGCAAGGTCCGCGGACCCTCCTGCTGGGCCTGAACTACGAAGCCGACGGGGGCGAGGGCCGTCGCCTGCGCACGCTGACCCTCCAGCAGGACGGCACCATCGCGGACAACGGGGTGACGATCGATGTGGGGCAGCGGCTGACCCAGATCGTCTTCGCCGCGAACGGTCTCTTCGCCTACGGCATCGGCGAGAGCTACGAGCTGCTGACGATCGAAGCGAGGAGCGCGGGGAGCGTGGAGGTGATCGAGCGCACGACCCTGCCCGGCGCCGGCTACAGGTCCCTTCGTCTCAGCCCGGATGGACAGCGGCTCCATGTGGTTGGATTCAATTCCACGACGGAGGGCGGCGGAATCCACGCCTTCTACATCGCGTGCGATGGCACCCTGCAACGAGACGCAGAGGCGTACGCGCCCGTCGTCCTCGCCTCCGATCTGGCGTTCGTCGACGACGACGTCGCGGTGGTGGCGGGTGGCCAGCGGACCTTTGACACCCCCATCCTGGAGGACGTGCGGCTCATGCGTTGGACGGGCTTTGGGTGGGACGAGCTCTTCGCCGGGGACTTCTTCGCTGAATCCGTGCGGAGCGGGCGTATCGCCGTCGCCCCCGATCGCTCGCTGATCGCGCTCCCGAACAACGGGACCTTCACCGCTGAGGGAGGCGCTGTCCTCTTGCTGCGCCGAGAAGGAGACACGCTGGTAGAGGTGCAGCGCTTGACTGGCCTGGAGGACGTAGAGGATGCGTGGTTCTCGCCCGACGGCCAGACCCTGATCGTCAATGAGGTCGAGCCGGGCAGAATCGCAGTGTTCCGCCGCCAAGGCGCCTCCTTCGTCGCCAGCACGCCGGTCACTGGCCTGGGGCTGCCGGACTACGTCACGATGGTGCTGCGTGGTAACCAGCAAGGGAGGGTCCTCGTGCCCTCCGTCCGCCCCGCGGGCAACTCCACCATCACCGTGCTCAACGTCTCGGCGCCCGGCCAAGTCCAAGTGACCTCTACCTTCCAGCTCGGCAATGGGGTAGAGAACATCCCCGGCCCCATCGCGGTCCGCCCCTGAGGGCAGCGCGAACCCGCCGCAGGGGTTGGGGCAGCCCGCACGTCACCTACAGGACGGACCATGGCAGACCCCTCCCACTCCTCCGCGATGGCTTTGGCAGCAGCCCTCCGCGCTCGTGAGATCCGCTCGACCGACCTGGTCGAATCCGCCATCCAGGCGGTCGAAGCGATCAATCCGCAGCTCCGGGCAGTGGTCGCCGAGCGCTTCGAGCAGGCCCGTGAGGAGGCACGGCAGGCAGACGCAGCCCTCGACAGAGGGCAGGGGGCATCCCTCGGGCCCCTGCACGGGGTGCCCTGCACGATCAAGGAGTGCTTCGCGCTGGAAGGTATGCCCCAGAGCGCCGGGCTGGTCGCGCGGCGGGACTTCCGAGCGACACGCGACGCCACCGCAGTGCGACGATGGCGCGACGCTGGCGCTATCCCGATCGGCGTAACGAACACGTCGGAGCTCTGCATGTGGATGGAGAGCGCCAACAAGGTCTATGGTCGCACGAACAACCCCTACGACACCTCGCGCATTGTCGGAGGAAGCTCAGGCGGCGAGGGTGCGATCGTCGGGTCCGGCGCTTCGCCCTTCGGGCTCGGCTCGGACATCGGGGGGTCCATCCGGATGCCAGCCTTCTTCAACGGGGTGTTCGGTCACAAGCCGACGGGCGGGTGGGTCCCCGGCTCTGGCCAGTACCCGATCGCCGCGCCCGGGGCAGCGCGCTACCTCACCACCGGCCCGATCACGCGGCGTGCAGAGGACCTCTGGCCGCTGCTCGAGCTGCTCGTAGGCCCCGACGGGGAGGACCCCGGCTGCTACACCGCGCAGCGAGGCAGGCCAGAGGAGGTCTCGCTGCGTGGCATGCGCGTCATCGTGGTGCGGGACAACGGTCGCGTGGCGGTGCACCAGGAGCTCCAGAGGGCCATGGATCGCGCGGCAGCCCACCTCGCGGCGGAGGGAGCCCACGTCGAAGAGAAGGTCTATCCCGGCCTCTATCACAGCCTCGAGATCTGGGGAGCGATGCTCGCCGCTGGCGGGGGGGATTCCTTCGCGTCGATGCTCGCCGACGGACGCGCGCAGTGGCGCCTATCGAAGGAGCTGCTGCGCTACGCTCTTGGGCGTTCGGAACACACCCTCCCCGCCCTGGGCCTGGCCGCGGTCGAGAAGCTCCCCGAGCTGCTTCCGTCCAGCCAGAATCAGAAGGCCATCGCGCGCGGTGTCGCGCTCCGGGAGGAGATCGAAGCCGATCTAGGCTCCTCGGGCGTGCTGCTCTATCCGCCCTACGCCACGGTCGCCCCGAAGCACGGACGGCCCCTCCTGGCACCGTGGCGCTGGGTCTACACCGCGATCTGGAACGCGCTCGAGATGCCGGCGACCCAGGTGCCGATGGGGCTCAACGACCAGGGGCTCCCCACGGGGGTCCAGGTCGTCGGTCGACGCGACGACGATCATCGCACCGTCGCGGTGGCCATGGCCCTGGAGCGAGGCTGCGGAGGCTGGATTCCACCGGCCCGACGCGACGCGTAGCGCCCCCTGACCTGCGTCACAGGTCAGGGAGCGACGACCCTGCTCGCCAAGAGCTCGTCGAAGGCGGCAGGGGTGTCGGCGTCCTGAAACGCCCTGGGATCCACACCATCGACGCGCATCTGCTCTGCCTCAAGGTACTGCACGGGCAGCGCCGTGACCAGGGCGTGGAGCGAGCGGCGGCCCCCGGCCCAAGCTTTGGCGGCATGTGGCGCAGCCGCTGCCCTGTAGAAGCCGGGGATCGGGGTGGTGCGCCCTCCAAGGCGCAGCACCCGCGCGAGCCGGTCGGGCGCGAGTGTTTGGGCCAGGACACGCAGCGCGCTCGCGTGGATGAGGGGGACATCACAAGGGAGGAGGAGCACATCGCACTCCGGGTAGCGCATCCACACGCTGAGCAACGCCTGCAGTGGCCCCTCACCGGGACAGATGTCAGGCACAGATACGACATCTGGATGCACGAAGGACACGTCGTCCCGGACCCCGACGACGACGACGCGATCTGCGACAGGCGCCGCAGCGTCAGCGACACGCTGCCACCAGCGGACCCCACCCAGTGTCTCCCTCGCCTTGTCTCGCCCGTAGCGTGTCGAGGCGCCGCCCACCAAGATTGCGGCGACGAGGGCGCCCCGGGCGTCTGTCTCGGTGGGTCGAGCGCGAGCCCAGAGGGGGTCCGTGGTCACGAGGTGCTCCGGTCCTCTTCGTCTCGGTGCGGCAAGTGGCGAATCGCGTGGAATGCGTGCAGAGCGGCCGGGAAGAGGGCCTCGTAGCTCTCGACCGCGCCGCGCGTGCTGCCCGGAAAGGTCAGAAGGAGGGTGTTACCAATCGTCCCGGCGACGCCCCTGGAGAGCATGGCGTAGCGCGTACGCCGCTGGCCATAGGCCCGAGCGGCCTCCATCATGCCGGGGAGCGGACGCTCGATCATCGGTGTCACCGCTTCAACGGTCGTGTCTCGCGGCGAGAGGCCCGTGCCACCGCAGGTGAGGATGAGGTCGACGCCTTCGTCGACGAGCGCCCGTACAAGGGCCCGTAGCTGCTCCGGTTCGTCGGGAATAATGCGGTAGTGGGTGACGGAGACGCTTTGCTCCTTGTCCAGCCGCTCCCGCAGCGCCAACCCCGCACGGTCCACCTTCTTGCCCGCGCTGACCGTGTCGGAGAGCACCACGACCGCTGCGCTGAGTGGTGGCTCCAGGTGCTCGGTCCAGTCACTGCGCCCTCCTCGCTTCTTGAGGAGCCGCACCTGCTCGATGGTGATGTTCTTCTCGTGGGGCTTGAGCATGTCGTACACGTTCAGCGCAGCGAGCGAGGCGCCCGTCATGGCCTCCAGCTCCATGCCCGTGGACTCGATGCCCCGCACGGTGACGCGGAGGACGAGGGCCGCCTCTTCAAAGTCGGTCTCGACCTCCATCCCGGTGATCCGCACAGGGTGGCAGAAAGGGAGAAGGTCTGCGGTGCGCTTGGCGCCGGAGAAGGCCACGACGCGCGCGACCTCCAGCGGGTCCCCCTTCTCTACCCGCTTCTCTCGAATGCGTGCGATCGCCGCGGGCGGCATAACGAGCCGCGCTTGCGCCGTCGCTTCTCGCAGGGTCTCGGGCTTGGAGGTGATGTCGCGCATGGGGGTACCTCTAGGGGGTTGCGAACACTGAGCTTCGGAAGCGAAGGTTGGACGCGGCGCGCTGCCTGTCAACGAGAGGACGCACGATGGAGCCTGCGGCAATAGAGCGCAGGCTGTCATCTGATTTCTCGATCCTCTTGTCGCTTTTGTTTGCCGCGTCTATGTGAGTGGAGAGAGGGTTCTCACCATGTAGACCCGTCTCTGGAAAGTGGTGGTCATGTCCCTCCCTCAGCACAGCGACCCGGTTGGAGCACGCGGCGAAGGCAGCCATGGGCTCTTGCACAGCCTAGAGACGTCGATCGCGACCATCGACCACGTGCTCCCCTTGCTCGGCGTGATCGCTGCGGCGTTCACACGAGAAGACTTCGCGACCGCGGTCGACGCTACGCTGGACGCCCTGCGGGAGGCCTTCGACGCTGATGACGCCGAGATCTTCCTGTCGGAGCCCGAGGGAACGGACCTGCTGCTGGCTGCGTGTCGTGGCGCGGACGCGGACGAGCTCCTGGAGCAGACGCGCTTCGCGGTCGGTCTCGGCTATCCTGGCCGGGTCGTGGAGCAGGGAGCACCGCTCGTGTCGCGTGACCTCGCGAGTGACCCGACCTACCTGCGCCGCGGTGTCGTCCAGCGCGGCGTCTCTGCCTACGCCTGTGTTCCCATCCATGCTCCGTGCGGGTTTCAGGGCTCCCTGCAGGTGGCGTGGCACCACCCGCCCGAGACCCTGGACGCACACACGCAGGCGCTCCAGCAGGTCGCCTCGCTGGTGAGCACGTACATCACCGCGCGGATGAGCCAACTCCGCCGCGCGGTAGACCAAACGATGGAGGCCGTGCGGGATCAAGGTCCGGCGGGTCGGCTGCTCGCGTTGCTCCGCCTCGTGCATCAAGAGACCGGCTGGTCCCACTCCTTGGCACGCCTCTTCGCCGGCAGCACGGACGAAGTCCTGGTGTCCTACGACAGCGGTGTGCACACGGAGCGCGGGCTCTCGCCCTCGCGTTGCTGCCCCTGCGACGTGATCCGTGAAGGTCACGGGGACTACCTCGACGGGGCGCACCGTGCCTGCAACGCCTCCCCCATGTTGAGCGGAATGCAAGCGCCCTGCCGCATCCCCCTGAACTATGCTGGGCAGAGCCTCGGCTGCGTCGTCGTCGATGTGGGCTTCGTCGACGCAGCGCCAGCCACCGCCCACCTCCTGCCGCTGCTCGTGATCGCGCAACAAGCAGCGCGGCACCTGAGGGTCGTGCGCGGGCGCGCGGTGACGCCAACACCTGCGCCAGCACCGCGGGTCCCCACGCGGGGCCTCCGAATCTTCGGCTTTGGCAGCTTCCGCGTGATGCGGGAGGACGCAGAGCTGAGCGCATCCGACTTCCCCCGCCGGGCGGCGGTCGACCTCCTGCGTATGCTGCTCCTGCAGCCGAATCGCACGCGACCGGCGGAGCAGGTCATTGAGCTGCTTTGGCCAGACACCGATCCCGCCGCGGGGCGCAACCGCCTCCAGGTAACGCTGCACGCGCTGCGCCAGCTCATCGAGCCGAAGAGCAAGCGAGGGCGCTGGCGCTACATCCAACTGAACAAGGGCCAGTGCAGCCTCGATACAAGCGAGGACCTGTGGACAGACTTCGACGCGTTCGAGGAAGCCTGGGCCCGGGTCGCCAAGGCCCGTCGCGCGGGCAGCTCCCCAGAGCTATGGATCGACGACCTAGAGTTCCTGCTCGGCCTCTACGTGGGTGACCTCTACGCCGACGTACCCTACGCGCCCTGGTGCGAGTTCCAGCGGACGCGCCTCCAACGTACCTGTATCGAGGCGACCCTCCTCCACGCGGAGGTCTGTCTCGAGCAAGGGCGTTTTGACACCGCGATCGAGCGGCTCCTGCGAGGGCTCGCCCTGGATGACCTGGACGAGACGATGAACTACCGCCTCGTCGAGTTCCTCCTCGCCACGGGTGACCGAGAGCGCGCGGAGCGCCACTATGCAGCCTACGTTCGTAAGCTGCACCGCGAGCTGGGGTGTGCCCCACCGCCCAAAATGCAGGCGCTGCATGAGCTCGTCCAGCTGGCGCGACGCGACTTCGACGCCGCCCGCGCGAAGCTGCGCCTGCCCTCCCATGGCGTCAAACGACCCTAGCCGAGCGTAGCCGACTTTGGTCGATCGTGGGTCATGGCGCACGAAGGGGGCGCACCTCGGCTGCCCCTTGGTCGTGGCGGCCCTCACGCGCCCCCAACGGCGCGCACGTCGAGGCGGTGTCTTCCATACACCGACACCCACCCGCACGACCGATGGATCACACAGCTACACGGACAAATTGTCGCACAGACCTTCTTTCCGTCCGAATGCGCTGAATCGGCGTTCATCTGTAAGTGCCGTGTAAGGCTCCCTCTCTACATTCGCGTCAACCCAGGCGGCGGGCGTCGTACGTCCGCACCTGCCCGAGGCACCCAGAAGCGGCGTCCCGCGCGCTCAAAGGCGCGCCCCGCCGGCAGGGAACTCCCGAAGCAACACCGCATCCTGAGCGGACGACGACACGGCAGACCTAACCAGGAGCGCAAGATGAGAGAGTCGCATCACAGGCAACACGCCATCGCTGGACTGGCCGGCGCGGCTGAGCGGGGCCAACCTTCCGCCGCGAGGCTGCAGACGCCCGTCCTGGGCAGCATCCAGCGCGCTGCGCTGGGCTGGCTGCTGATCATCGGCCTCTCGGGTGCGCTGCTCACAGCCGGCGCTGCATCGGCAGACGCTGGCGAGGCGACCTTCCGGGGGATGTGTGCGAGCTGCCACACCACGACCTCGGACCGGCTGGTTGGTCCTGGCCTCGCGGGAGTCACCGCAGCGCAGGATCGCGACTGGCTGATCCGCAAGATCACGGAGCCTGATCGCCTGCACGGCGCTGGGGACGCGCGCACGAGGGAGCTGGTCTCGACTTACGGCATGCCCATGCCCAACCTCGGCGTGAACCGGGCGCAGGCTGAGGCGATCCTCGACTGGCTGGCGGGCGCCGCGGGAGAGGCGGGCAGCGCGAGCGCTCCAGCGGCCCCGGCCGCGCCGACGACGCCCGCCGAGGTCACCCGTGGCCGTGAGCTCTTCCAGGGCACGGCCCGCCTCGCCGGGGGCGGCGTCGCGTGCAACGCCTGCCACTCGATCAACGACCCGCAGGTCTTCAGCGGGGGCACCCTGGCCCTTGGGCTCTCGGACGCCCACCAGCGCCTCGGCGATGCGGCGATCGCGTCCATTCTTCGGAGTCCCCCCTTTCCCGCCATGCGTGTCGCCTACGAGGGCGGGCGCTCCCTGACCGACGAAGAGATCAGAGCGCTCGGCGCCTTCATGGCGTCTGCTTCAGCGCAGCCTTCGCGCGCGTACGGCACGCAGCTCATCGGATTCGGGATCGCCGGGACCTTCCTGCTGCTGGCCCTCTTCTCGCTGACCTGGCGGGGGCGTCGGCGGGAATCCGTCTACCAACGCATCTACGACCGACAGGTCAAGGCCCGCTGATCGTCACGAAGGCGCCGAGAGGGTGCGCCAAGGCACGTCCGCGCAGCGACCGCTTGCACATCACGAAGAGGGAACACCATGGGCTGGATCAAAGACATCATCTCCCCGCAGACGAGAAAGTGGGAGGAGTTCTATCGCAACCGCTTCCAGCACGATCGCGTGGTGCGCAGCACCCACGGGGTCAACTGCACCGGTGGTTGCTCCTGGCAGATCCACGTCAAAGACGGGATCGTGACCTGGGAGACGCAGCAGCTGGACTACCCCCTGCTGGAGGATTCGCTTCCGCCCTATGAGCCCAGGGGCTGCCAGCGCGGCATCTCCTTCTCCTGGTACCTCTACAGCCCGCTCCGCATCAAGTACCCGCTGGTACGCGGCGCCCTGCTCGACGCCTACCGCGAGAAGAAGAAGCTGACGGGCGACCCGATGGCGGCCTGGGTGGCGCTGCAGAAGGACGACCAAGCCCGCAAGCGCTACCAGCGGGCGCGGGGTATGGGCGGCTTCCGGCGCGCGAGCTGGGACGAGGTGTTGGAGCTGATGGCCGTGGCCAACCTTCACACCGCCAAGACCTGGGGTCCGGACCGGGTGGTAGGCTTTAGTCCCATCCCCGCGATGAGCATGCTGAGCTACGGCGCGGGCTCGCGCTTCCTGCAGCTCTTCGGCGGGCTGAACCTCAGCTTCTACGACTGGTACTGCGACCTCCCGACCGCCTTCCCAGAGATCTGGGGTGAGCAGACCGACGTGTGTGAGAGCGCAGACTGGTACAACGCCAAGATGATCGCGGACATGGGGGCGAACCTCAACATGACCCGCACCCCGGACTGCCACTTCTTTGCGGAGTCCCGACACAACGGCACCAAGACGGTGGTCTTCGCGCCGGACTTCAGCCAGGTGTCCAAGCTCGCCGACCAGTGGGTGCCCCTGCACGCCGGCAGTGACGGCGCGTTCTGGATGGCGGTGTCTCATGTGATCCTCAAGGAGTTTCACCACGACAAGCAGACGCCCTTCTTCTTGGACTACGTCAAGCGCTACACGGACAGCCCCTACCTCGTCCGGCTCGAGAAGGAGGGCGGCCGCTACAAGCCTGGCCGCCTCCTGCGCGCGTCGGACATCCCGGAGTACGCCTCGCTCCCGAAGGCGGAGTGGAAGTACCTGAACATCGACGAAGCGAGCGGCCGCCTCGTCGTCCCGAAGGGCAGCGCGGGCTCCCGCTGGGACGGCAAGGACGGCAACTGGAACATGAAGCTGGAGAACGACGCGGACGACCAGCCCTTCCAGCCCCTGCTCACCCTGCTCGGCCGCACCGCCGAGGTGACCTCGGTCGCGTTCACGGACTTCGCCTATGACGCGGAGAGCGTGCGAGGCGTACCGAGCCTCCAGATTCAGACAGCGGAGGGCCCTGTCACCGTCACGACGGTCTATGACCTGACGATGGCCCAGTACGGCGTATCACGAGGCCTGTCGGGAGCCTACCCGGCCACCTACGACGACAAGGACGCAGCCTACACCCCCGCCTGGCAGGAGCTCTTCACCGGCATCTCCGCGGAGACTGTGCTCCAGTTCGCGCGCGAGTGGGCACACACCGCCGAAGCCAGCAAGGGCAAGTGCATGATCATCATCGGCGCAGGTATCAACCACTGGTACCACGCCAACCTGATGTATCGCGCCGGGGCGATGGCCTTGATGCTGACGGGCTGCGTTGGGCGCAACGGCGGCGGACTGAACCACTACGTTGGCCAAGAGAAGCTGGCGCCCGTCGACTCCTGGAGCGCGGTCGCCCTCGCCAAGGACTGGTACCCCGCGCAGCGTGTCCAGCAGGCCCCGATCTGGCACTACATGAACACCTGCCAGTACCGCTATGACGGGCGCTTCTCGAAGTACAACACCGCCCCAGAGAACCCGCTGACCACACAGCACACGGCCGACCTGATCTACAAGGCCGTGCGTATGGGGTGGATGCCCTTCTTCCCGCAGTTCGACCAAAACACGATCACCCTCTGCGAGGAGGCCGTCGCCCAAGGGGCTAAGACCGATGACGACATCAAGGCCTACGTCCTGAAGAAGCTGCGGGACAAGAAGCTGAGCTACGCGGTCGCCGACCCAGACAACGAGGTCAACTTCCCCCGTGTTTGGTACATCTGGCGGGGCAACGCCATCATGGGCAGCATGAAGGGGCACGAGTACGCGCTCAAGCACTACCTCGGCACCACCAACAACGTCATCGCCGAGGACTCGCCTGAGCACACGCAGGAGGTCAAGTGGAGGGAGCAGGCCCCTGAGGGCAAGATGGACCTCATCTGCAACCTCAACTTCCGGATGGACTCCTCCGCCCTCTACTCGGACATGGTCCTTCCCGCGGCCTCGTGGTACGAGAAGGCGGACCTCAACTCCACGGACCTCCACTCCTTCATCCATCCGCTCTCGCAAGCCGTCCCACCGGTGTGGGAGTCGAAGACGGACTGGGACATCTTCAAGTCGATCGCGAAGGCCACGAGCGAGGCCGCGAAACGCTACTTCCCAGGGGTCAAGCGGGACATCGTCACGAGCCCCATCGGGCACGACACCCCCGGTGAGATCACCCAACAAAACATCCGCGACTGGTACCACGGGGAGTGTGACGCCATCCCTGGCCAGACCATGCACGGCCTGACCGTCGTGGAGCGCGACTACACGCTCCTCTACGAGCGCTTCATCACCCTGGGCGAGCGGGTGCGCACCCACGGTCTGGGTGGGCACGGCAACAGCTACGACGCGGGCGACGCCTACGATGAGATGATCACATCGCATCACTTCCCGACGCGGGAGTACCAAGGCAAGGCGCTGCCCTCCATCCAGTTCGCGGAGCAGGCAGCGAACGCCGTGCTCCACCTCTCGACGCTGACCAACGGCACGCTCAACATGCGCGCCTTCCGGAACGCGGAGAAGAAGACGGGACTGGAGCTGGCGGACTTGGGGGCGGGGACCGAGGCGATCCGGCTGACCTACGCCGACCTTCAAGCACAGCCCCGCCGCTACAACACGTCGCCCGTCTGGTCGGGCGTCATGACCGAGGGCCGCGCCTACTCGGCCTACACGATGCAGGTCGAGAAGCTGGTCCCTTGGCGCACGCTGACAGGGCGCCAACACTTCTACCTGGACCACGAGATGTATCTGGCCTTTGGAGAGCACCTCCCCACCTACAAGCCCTCGCCCAAACCAGAGGCCTACGGTGACCTCAAAGAGACGCTGAAGCGAGGGGAGGCGCGAATCCTCAACTGCCTGACGCCGCACGGCAAGTGGCACATCCACTCCACCTACGGGGACACCCACCGGATGCTCACGCTCAGCCGTGGGCAGGAGCCCTGCTGGATGAGCGAGCCCGACGCGGCCGAGATGGGCATCCAAGACAACGACTGGGTCGAGGTCCACAACGACCACGGCACCTACATCACCCGTGCGTGCGTCAGCGCGCGGATCCCGAAGGGTGTGTGCATCGTGTACCACGTCCCCGAGCGCACCATCAACGTGCCGAAGTCCCACGTCCGACCCGGAAAGCGCGGCGGCGGACACAACAGCTTCACCCGCATCCACCTCAAGCCAAACTTCCTCGCCGGCGGATACGGGCAGTTCACCTACGGCTTCAACTACTGGGGCCCCATCGCGCCGAACCGTGACACCCACGTGGTCATCCGGCGCATGGGACAGGTGGAGTTCTGACCCTCTCAACCGACGCCGAACTACGGAGAATGCTCATGGATGTGCGATCCCAAATCTCAATGGTCTTCCACCTGGACAAGTGCATCGGCTGCCACACTTGCTCGATCGCGTGCAAGAACATCTGGACCGACCGCAAGGGCGCGGAGTACATGTGGTGGAACAACGTCGAGACCAAACCAGGCACCGGCTACCCAGGCAAGTGGGAAGACCAGGACATCTACAAGGGCGGCTGGGAGCCGGACGGACAAGGCGGTATTCGCCTGAAGGGAGCGGGCAAGCCCAAGAGCCTGTCCAACATCTTCCACAACCCCCACATGCCCACCATCGATGACTACTACGAGCCCTTCACCTACCAGTACAGCAACCTGATCGACGCGGAGGCGACCAACGTCCAGCCCACCGCTCGCGCCATCTCGATGATCACCGGCGAGCCGATGGACATCAAGATGGGCCCCAATTGGGACGACGACATGAGCGGGACGCCGGACTACGCCCGCAACGACCCCAACATGAAGGCGCTCTCCCCCGCTGAGCAGGAGGCGATGTTCCAGCTCGAACAGATCGCCTTCTTCTACCTACCGCGCATCTGTAACCACTGCCTCAACGCTGCGTGCGTGGCCTCCTGCCCCTCCGGCGCCATCTACAAGCGCGGTGAAGACGGGGTGGTCCTGATCAACCAAGACGTCTGCCGCGCGTGGCGGATGTGTGTGACCGCCTGCCCCTACAAAAAGGCCTACTTCAACTGGAGCACCGGCAAGTCCGAGAAGTGCATCCTCTGCTACCCACGCATCGAGTCAGGCTACGCTCCCGCGTGCATGCACTCTTGCGTCGGCCGCATCCGCTACCTCGGCGTGATGCTCTACGACGCATCCCAGATCGAGGCGGTCGCCTCCGCGCCCGAGTCCGAGCTGATCCAGCGCCAGCTGGACATGCTCCTGGACCCCTTCGACGAGCAGGTCATCGCTGCTGCAAAGCAGAACGGGGTCGCCGACTCGACGATCGAAGCCGCCCAACGTTCCCCCATCTGGCGCTTCGTGAAGGAGTGGGGGATGGCCCTCCCCTTGCACCCGGAGTTCCGCACGCTGCCGATGCTTTTCTATGTCCCGCCGCTGCTTCCGGTCATGGCGTCCGTGTCCAAGGTGGACAACAGCGCCCAGGCCGCCAAGCTCGACCCGAAGGCGAAGGCGTGGCCCGACGACTGGCTCTACGACACGACGACCGACGAGCTCTTTGGCACACTGGACAACGCCAGGATGCCGCTGGACTACATGGCCTCGCTCTTCGGGGCTGGTAACACGGAGGTCGTCGCCAGGAGCATCAGGAAGCTGATGGCGGTTCGGATGCACCGTCGCCAGGTCACGGTCGGTGACCTCAACGCAGACGAGGTCGCCAAGGCGCTCCGCCTGACCGGGCTCACGCCGGAGATGGCCGAGCGCATCTACTACCTGACGGCCCTCGCCAAGTTCGATGACCGTTTCGTGGTCCCCGCGGCGCACCGCGAGCAAGCCATTGAGATGCTGGAAGACACCCATGAGACCAAAGGCGCGACCGGCTTTGGCTTCAAGATGGGCACCGCCAAGCGGGGGGCCTGATCATGCACCCGACCACCCACTACGAACACCTCGCCCGCTTGCTCGACTATCCTCGCCGCGATCTGCCGGCGTGGGTCGCGAGCACCCACGAGCTCCTGCGGGGAAGCTACCTCGTCGCTGCAGCGCACATTGAGGCCTTCGCCAAGGAGCTGCCCACCGAGGGTGAGCCCTTCTCGCAAGAGGCACTCGACGAGGTCCAGGAGATCCACACCCGTTCCTTCGAGGTGCAGTCCATCACGACGCTCGGGGTCGGCTACATCCTCTTCGGCGATGACTACAAGCGCGGCGACCTCCTCGCCAACCTCTCCCGCGAGATGGCCGCCCTGCGCATCGACCCAGGGGACGAGCTGCCGGATCACCTTCCGAACGTCCTGCGTCTCTTGGCGCGGTGGGAGGACCGCGCGCTCGCCGCTGAGCTCGCGAGCGAGATCCTCCACCCCGCGGTGACCATCATGATCCAGGAGTTCGATGAACGTCGAACCCAACAGCGCGAAGCCATGTACCGCAAGTACTTCAAGACCCTGATCGTGACCTCCCCTACCCGCGCGACGATCTACCGCGAGCCCCTGCAGGCCCTTCTGGAGGTGCTGAAGGTGGACTACAAGCTCGGGACCTATCGCGCACCAGAGAACCCAGCAGGGAGCCCCTTCCTGGGTCACCTGGTACGCGAGCTGCGCATTGAGGAGAAGTCCGATCGCACCCCTGGCGCGCGGAGGACCGCATGAACCTGCTACACACCTTCTTTCTGGCGTACTTCCCCTACGTGGCCGCGGCGGTCTTCCTCATCGGGATGGTCTACCGCTATCGGCAACGCGGGTTCACCGTCTCGTCCCTCTCCTCCCAGTTCCTGGAAGGTAAGTCGCTCTTCTGGGGCACCATACCTTTCCACATCGGCATCCTGGCCCTCTTCGTCGGTCACTTGCTCGCGTTCGTCGTACCGCAGGGAGTGATCGCGTGGAACGCAGTCCCGGCCCGCCTGCTCATCCTTGAAGGGATGGCGCTCGTGTTCGGCCTGAGCTGCCTGCTCGGCCTCTGCGCCCTGATGGTGCGGCGCTTCACCAACCCGCGGGTGTGGGCCGTGACGACGCCGATGGACATCGTCTTGGAGCTGGTGCTGCTCGGGCAGATCATCCTCGGGGTCTGGATCGCGCTCGGCTATCGGTGGGGCTCCTCGTGGTTCGCCTCGGATCTGACCCCCTACCTGTGGTCCTTCTTCAAGCTCGCGCCGGACATCTCCGCCGTCATCGCCATGCCCTTGGTGGTCAAGCTGCATGTCATTGGCGCCTTCCTGCTCCTCTTCCTCATCCCCTTCACGCGTCTGGCGCACGTGCTGGTAGCGCCCTTCCACTACATCGTGCGCCCCTACCAGCAGGTGATCTGGCACTGGAACCGACGCTTCATCCGGAACCCAGCGTGTGGGACCCAACCCGCTCGGGAACGCTGAGCGAAGGGATCTGCTACGACCCCAGGCAACCCACACACCCATAGCGCTCTCCCAGAGCACGAGGCCCCATGAAGACCAACCTCGACCGATGGAACCCTGATGATCCCGGACTGTGGGGCCCCGAGCAGCGGCGCATCGCGCGACGGAACCTCATCATCTCGGTTCCCGCACTGCTGCTCGCCTTTGCCGTCTGGATCATGTGGGGGGTCCTCTCGACCCAGCTCCGAGCCCACGGCTTCCACTTCGGTCTCATCACTCCAGGGATGACACCTGAGGCGGAAGAGGCGGCCTGGAGCCAGATCCGCCTCATGTACTGGACCTTGCCGGCCATCGCCGGACTCTCGGGCGCCACGCTCCGGCTGCCCAACTCCTTCCTGGTCGCACTAGGCGGAGGGCGCAATGTGGTGTTCGTCAACACCGCGCTGATGCTCCTGCCAGCGATCGGCGCTGGCCTCGCGCTCCAGAACGTGGCCACACCCTACATCGTGTTCGCGGCCTGCGCCCTGATGTCCGGCCTCGGCGGCGGCGCCTTCTCCTCCTCCATGAGCAACATCAGCAACTTCTACCCCAAGAAGGAGCAAGGCCTCGCGCTTGGGATCAACGCTGGTGTCGGCAACCTGGGGGTCGGGTTCATGCAGTTCGTCCTTCCCATCGTCTTCGGCCTCTTCCTCTTCAGCGCGATCAACGCCGAGGGCGAGGTGGTCCGGGACGTGGCGCTGACGGGCGTCCAGAACGGGGGCTGGTTCTGGGTCCCGCTGCTCGCCATCTGTGCGACGGCAGCCTTCCTCGGCATGAACAACACGGTCACCGGGACGCCAAGCTTGCCGAGCACCGGACGGGGCGTTTGGAACACACTCTACATGCTCGGGATCGGATTCGCGGCGTCGGGTGTCGGCGCGTGGCTGCTGATCGGTCTCAAGTGGAACATGTGGATCGTGCTGCCCATCGTCATCCTCCTGAGCGTCGCGCTGATGAAGTACGCGACGCCCTCCGCGATCCGCGGCAACCTGAACAAACAGTTCTCCATCCTGACCGACAAGCACAACTGGATCATGACGATCATCTACACGATGACCTTCGGCTCCTTCATCGGCTACTCGGCTGCCTTCCCACTGCTCTCTCAGGATCTCTTCGTCTACACGGACCCGACGGACTCAGGTTTCGTCAATCCCAATGCGCCCAACTTTATGCTCTGGGCCTTCGTCGGTCCCATGCTGGGTGCGCTCATTCGGCCCGTCGGCGGGTGGCTTTCGGACAAGATCGAGAGCGGCGCAGTGATCACACAGTGGACGACCATCGTCCAGATCGCGAGCGCGATCGCGCTGGCTTGGATCGTCATCCAAGTGCGGGGCAGTGAGACACCCGAGACGTGGTGGTGGCCCTTCTTCGGGCTCTTCATGGTGCAGTTCCTCGCGACGGGTGTCGCCAACGGCTCCACCTTCCGGACCATCCCCAACATCTTCGATAAGGCGACCGCAGGCCCCGTGCTGGGCTGGACCGCAGCCGTCGGAGCCTACGGCTCCTTCCTCATCCCACGAATCTTCGGTGAGCAGATCAAGCTCGGGCGAGCGGAGTACGCGCTCTACGGCTTCGCCGCCTACTACCTCCTCTGCCTCGCTCTCAACTGGTGGTACTACCTCGGGCCCAAGCGTGAGTATGACAAGCCGTGACCGATTGCAGCGCGTGTGTCCCTGGACACACGCGCCTCCACCTCGGCGCGACACACGCGCCCAACGCGCTCGCTCCCCACGGAACAACCCCCAGGGTACCAGCGAGCGAGCGCAGGAGAACATAGCACCATGAACAAACAAGTTCCCGAGCTGATCGACTTCAAACGTGAGGAGATACGCATCCTCCACTTCACGTGGATCGCGTTCTTCATCAGCTTCTATCTCTGGTTCAACATGGCGCCGCTTGCCACCACGATGCTCCGCGAGCTCGGGGGCGAGGGCGGCTGGTTGACCGAAGACCACATCCGACTCCTCGCCATCTGCAATGTCGCGCTGACCATCCCCGCTCGGATCATCATCGGCGCGATGATCGACCGCTTTGGACCGCGACGCTGTTTCGCTGGCCTTCTCATCGTCATGGGCCTGCCGGCGCTCGCCTTTGCCTTTGGGAACAGTTTCCTGCAGCTGATGACCGCGCGCCTCGTGCTCTCGTCCGTTGGGGCTGGCTTCGTGATCGGCATCCGGATGGTAGCCCAGTGGTTCCCGCCCAAGATGATGGGCCGGGCGGAGGGCTTCTACGCGGGATGGGGCAACTTTGGCTCCGCCGCTGCAGCGATGACGCTCCCCTGGATCGCGCTAGAGCTCTTCGCCGTCGAAGGCGGCTGGCGCTGGGCCATGGCGCTCAACGCCTTCGTCGCGATGGGTTACGGCGTAGCCTATCTCTTCCTCGTGCGGGACACCCCTGCAGGTACGAAATTCGCCGGGATGAAGAAGGTCCAGCCCCTGCTCGTTTCGTCCTGGGGCGACCTCGTGCAGTATTGCCTGTGGTCCTTCCCCCTGATCGGCGCGCTCGGCCTCTTGGCGTGGCGAATCTCGAACATCGGCCTCGGTGACGACAACACGCCGATCCTGTCGGACACGATGCTCTACATCATCCTGGGTGTCCTCCTGCTGGTCTACGTCGCCCACGTCATCAAGAGCGTGCAGGTGAACGTCCCTCACCTGAAGGCGGGGGTCTCGCCAGACATGCGCTACCCCTTCAGCAGCGTGGCCGCCCTCAACACGACCTACTTCGCCAACTTCGGGGCAGAGCTGGCGGTGGTCTCGATGCTGCCCGCCTTCTTCCAAGGCACGTTCAGCATCTCGCCGACGCTGGCGGGCCTGCTCGCCTCGTCCTTTGCCTTCGTGAACCTCGTCGCGCGGCCCGTCGGCGGCTTGCTCTCGGACGCCTTGCGCAACCGCAAGCTCGTGATGTTGGGCTACATGGTCGGCATCGCGCTGGGCTTCTTCGGGATGGCGTTCATCGAGGGTACGTGGCCTCTGTGGATCGCGGTCTTGCTGACGATCGGCTGCTCCATCTTCGTCCAAGGCGCGGAGGGAGCGACCTTCGCGGTCATCCCCATGGTGAACGCGCGGATGACCGGCCAGATCGCGGGTATGGCTGGCGCCTACGGCAACGTCGGTGCGGTCGTCTACCTGGTCATCTACTCTATGGTCGACGCCAAGACCTTCTTCCTCATCCTGGCCGCAGGCGCCGCGGTCAGCTTCGTGTACTGCCTCGTCTTCCTGAAAGAACCCGAGGGGGGCTTCTCCGAAGAGCTCCTCGTGGAACACCACTGACGCCCCCAACCACCCGCTCAGCCTCGGGGAGGTGCAACATGAGAGTCCTCATTGGACATGACGGATCCACGGCCTCAGATCACGCGCTCGAGCGAGCGATCGCCTTCTTCCGTGAGGGGAGCGATGAGTTCGTCGTCCTCCGGGCGTTCACGCGGCCGCTGACGACCGCCGACGGCGCTGACGAGATCGCGGAGGCCGCCCGTGTGGAGGCGCACGAGGAGCTAGAACAGGTGCGTCAGACCCTCCTCCGTGCAGGCGTCCAAGGACGCCTCCGCTTGATCGAAGGCGACGCCCGCGACGTGCTGGACAGGGTCGTCGCCGAGGAGTGCCCGGATGTGGTCGTGCTCGGAGCACGGGGCGCGTCCGGGCTCGCAAAGCTCCTGCTTGGGAGCGTGTCCAGCTACGCGGTCAAGCACCTGTCTTGCCCGGTCCTTATCGTCCGCGATTGACCCACCCTTCGCCCCATGGGGCTGTCATGCACGAAGCTCGCACCCTCCTGCCCCCCCCCTCGCCCCTCGTCCCAGGGACCGAGGGCACCGGGCCTCTCGCCGACACCTACGGCCGGCGCGTCGACTATCTGCGGCTCTCTGTGCTGGATCACTGCAACCTACGTTGCCGCTACTGCATGCCGGCCTGCCCCTCTGGCTTCCTCGCCCCCAACGAGTGGCTCACCTTCGACGACATCGTGTTCCTCCTGAGCACCGCCACCACCCTCGGCGTGAAGCGCGTCCGCCTGACCGGAGGAGAGCCGCTCCTACGACCCGGCCTCGCGGATCTGATCGGCCGAATCCGCGCGGAAACTTCCATCGCCGAAGTCTCCCTGACGACGAACGGTATCCTGCTGGAGCAGCACGCCGAAGCGCTGGCGCGTGCCGGGCTAGCACGCTTGAACGTGAGCATCGACTCCCTGGACGAGGGTCGCTTCCAGGCGATCACACGACGCTCCGGCCTCGACAAGGTCTGGGCGGGCGTGGACGCTGCGCGGAACGCCGGTCTGAAGCCCATCCACATCAACAACGTGGTGATGGCCGGTCTCAACGACGACGAGATCGACGGGTGGGTCGAGCGCACTCTGAAGGATGACATCACCATCCGCTTCCTCGAGATCATGCCGATCGGCGAGGCCCTGCGACCCGAGAGCGGGGTCCACTTCGTGGACGTCAGCAGCGTCCGTCACAGGCTGATCGAACGCTACGGCCTGGTGCCGGTAGCGACCCGCACTGGATCTGGACCGGCACGCTACTGGCGCGTCCCGGACAGCCCCGGGCTCGTTGGCTTCATCACCCCGGTATCGGACCACTACTGCGACACCTGCAACCGCTTTCGGATCTCGGCGACGGGGGTGCTGCGCCCCTGCCTTGCCTGGGATCACGGAATCCCACTGCGAGACGCCATCCGAGCCCGGGACAGGGCCGCGGTCGTCGCCGGCTTGCGAGAGGCCGCCCGCGTCAAGCCCGCGGGCCACCGATGGCGTGAAGGCGCACAGACCCAAGACCACATGTTCCAACTTGGAGGCTGAGCCATGCACATCACCGTCCACTTCTATGGCGTCCTGCGGCACATCGTCGGCGCGGACCACCGCACCATCGACGTCGTGTCGGCCCCCGAGGATGTAGGTCAGCTCCGCGCGTTGCTGGGGAGCACGCTTCCTGCCATCGCGCCGACCCTAGGGGCGACCGCCGTGGTGGTCGGAGACGAGGTTGTCCCCGACAGCACGCCACTCACGCTCCCGATCGAGGTCGCCCTCTTACCACCCGTTAGTGGCGGCTAGCCCCACCCCGGCCCAGGACACCACCATGACCCGCTGGATCTCCGACGCCCCCCTCTCGTTGGACGCGCTCCTTGATGAGACCGACGACGAACGCGCCGGCGCGCTTGTCGTCTTCGGCGGCATGATACGCAACGAGAACCTCGGCGAGCCCGTGGCTCGCATGCGCTATGACGTGCACGGTCCCCTAGCAGCGCGGTCCCTGGAAGCCATTGAGGAGGAGGCCCGGCGGCGATTCGACATCCTCTCCTGCCGCATCCGTCACCGTGTTGGCGACGTATCGTTGGGTGAGCCCAGCGTCTGGATCGTCGTCCGCGCGAAACACCGGCCGCCAGCATACGACGCCAGCCGGTGGGCCTTGGAGGAGCTGAAGCGCCGCGTACCCATCTGGAAGGAGGAGTTCCACCCGGACGGCTCCAGCCGCTTCCTGGAGGGAACCCCACTGCACCCGGCAAGGCCTGAGCGTAGGTCGCCAACAAGCGACACCCCTTGCCCCTGTGACCACCCCCTGAGGAAGCCGCTGCGCACCCCTGAGGAGGCCCTGGCGCAGATCATGGAGCAGCTCCAGCCGCTCCCCGCATCAGTCGTCCCCCTCGAGGAGGCTCTTGGAACGGTGCTCACGGACAACGTGCTGGCCCTGCGCGCGCACCCACCCGCGGACAACTCCGCCATGGACGGCTGGGCGCTGCGCGCGGAAGACACCGAGGGTGCGTCCGCCGAGCACCCAGTCCACCTACAGGTGGTAGGGACCTCCGCGGCAGGCTGCTCCTTCGAAGGGGAGCTGCAACCCGGACAGGCAACGCGGATCACGACGGGGGCGCTGGTGCCGCAGGGTGCCACCGCTGTCGTCGCGCAGGAGGATGTGGTGGTCGTCGGAGAGCGTATCGCCCTGCGCGCGGCGCTCCCGCCGGGCAGCCACATACGGCGGCGGGGTGAAGAGTACGTCGCGGGCGATGTACTTCTCCCAGCGGGGCTACGCCTGCGCCCCGCCGCGATCGGGCTCCTGGCTTCCGCAGGAATTCCACTTGTACGCACGCACGCATGTCCGCGTGTCCACGTATTGGTCACGGGCAACGAGCTGGTGGACATCGCTGAGGCCGGAGCGCGCGCGGAGGTCGTCGTGGACTCCAACGGCCCCCTGCTGGCTGCGGCGCTGGAGGAGGCTCGGGTGCCGCTGGCGGCGCGTCGGCGGGTGCCGGATGACGCTGAGGCGCTCATCGACGCGTTGCGGACGGCACGTGCTTCTGCAGACGTCATCCTCAGCACGGGTGGCGCGTCAGTGGGCCCCTATGATCTCGTGGCCCATGCCTGGGAGGTCCTGGGTATTGAGACCGTCTTCTGGAAAGTCGCGATGCGGCCTGGGAAGCCCATCCGCTTCGGGGTCTGGCGTGGGCAGGAGGCGGGGGATGCGCCGACCTACCTCTTCGCTTTGCCCGGCAACCCACTTGCCGCGTTGACTGGCTTCGAGCGCTTTGTGCGCCCCGCGCTGGACGTGCTGCGTGGCCTCTCGGGCGCACCTCGCCCGCGCGTGCGGCTCCCGCTAGAGGACGGCCGCCGCGTCGGTGACCGCGCCCACTTCGTGCGTGGCTCCCTCGTGGGTGAGGGTGCAGGCACCTGCTTCCGCGTCCCCAAGGTACAGGGCAGCGGCATGCTACGCCAGGCCGCGTTCGACGATGGCGTTGGACTCCTCCCAGCCGGCCCTCACACCTACGCTGCCGGGGACACCGTCACGGTGGATGTCAATGCCTCCATCCTCTCCGGGAGGACGCTGCGCGTCGTCGACGATGAGACCTAGTGAGCCACCACGCTCATGAGGGCCCCCGCCGGGGACATGGGGTTGCCCAGTACGAGTCACACCTTCACGCGGGGGAGAGAAGATGTCCCTCTCTCCTACTGCACACCCTCCGGCGGCGTGAGCGTGCCGAGGGCGTTAGGACTCCAGCAGGTAACCCCGCCCTCCGCTCGAAGGGCGCAGGCTGCGCCTCCCCCGACAGCGAGCTCGGTGAACTGCCCGGCCGGTGGGTGGTACTGGGGCGCGGACGCCGTGGAGGAGAGCCACCTCCCCCAGCACTGGATCGACTGGTCGGCAGCGATCGCACACGTGGTCTCGCTGGCGGCGCTTACGCGCGTGAAGGACCCTGCGGGGGGGTTGGCCTGACCGTAGTTGGTGGGGTGGCCCCAGCACAGCACAGCGCCGTCCAGCCGTATCGCGCAGGCGTGCCCGTCACCCGAAGACACCTGAAGGAAGCGGCCCAGCGGGGGAACGCGGGCCGCAGGGTCCGCGTTGAAGGGGGGCGTTCCCGTCAGCCAGCACTGGAGGTTGTTGCTGTCGTCGATGGCGCAGGCCTGCAGCCCACCGACGCTAACCTGCTGGAAGCGGCCGGTAGGAGGAGCGTCGAGGTAGGAGGGCATGCCCCAGCAGACGATCGAGCTGTCTTCGTCCACAATCCCGCAGGTGCCTACGGACCCTGCGCTCAGCTGACGAAATCGGACACCCTCGGGCGGCGTGAGGGTGGCAGGGTCGGCACTGCCCCAACAGACGACGCTGCCGTCAGGACGGAGACCGCACGCATGGGAATGACTCAGCGCCACCTGAGTCAGGCTGCCTGCCGGCATGCCCTCCGTGACCCACGCCCCCCAACAGCGTGGGTCGTCAGGATCATCCGTACGGCAAGCGTTGCCAAAGGGCGTGTAGGACGCGGTCGCGATCTTGGCGTGGTCACCTGGCACGACGTACCCAGGGACGGGCTCGTTCGGGTGGTCCACCTCGGAAGAGACGCTGAGGATGTAGTCCCGGCGAGCGTTTGCCCCCTCGTAGCGCGCGACGACGATCCACACCGACCCACCCGAGGGGAGCTCAATTCCGTCCAGGCTTAGTTGGACGTTCGGCTCCGTCCGTCGATGACCGGCCAGACAGTGCTCCAGCGGATCCGCAGGGTTCAGCGGCGCAGCGTAGGCGAGGATCGTTCCGTCCAAGAGGCGCGCCGTGATACGGAACGAGCGCGCGTTGGGGGACGCGTTGTGCACGATGTACTGGCGATACGCTACCGCTCCCGCGCTGGGACGATCGCAACCATCGGTGGGCACCGCGAAGCGATCGTAGCGGCCTCCAATGGCGCCATGGATCTCGACACCACTGTCGTCGACCACAGAGAGCGTGACCGTGGGAGGCGGTAGGGTGCCTCGAACGCAGCGCACACCCACCTCATAGTCGTTACCGAAGGTGACGCTACCCGAGCTGAAGTCCACGATCGCGCGGACGACCTGCGTCGACGATGCCTCCTTTGTGTCCGAGATATAGCGACCACAGGGACCCTCGATTTCGCTGGGCCAAAGGCACGCGCTGGGCTCCTCGGTCGGTGCTGCGCCGCATTGCAAGCAATAGCTGTGGACGTCTGGATCGTCGGGGGCGGTAAAGCAGCTGTTTTGCCGGTTGCAACCATTGTGGATGCGGCAAAGGGCGGGGTCGCTTTCGTCGATGCCCTCGGCGAGGTCGAGCTCGGTTGTGGGACAACCGCGGATCAACGAGCGCAGCTCATCAATGTCCGGCAAACGCCAGTCCTCATACCCGGCATAGCTTAGCTGCTCACAGTAGGTGCTGTGGCGATTGCTCCAGGTGAAGCTCGACGCAACCGTCGCGCCGAGGCGCTGCCACATGAGACCCGTCGCTGGATCCACCCAGGTCTCCTCTGGACCTGGTGCGTCGACATCGTCGGCGTCCTCACGCAAGTCGGTGTCGTCAGGCTGCGTGTCCTGCACATCAGGAGCGGCGTCCGCATCGTCATCCGATGGGGTGTCATGCTCGACGTCGCGTTCTGCGTCCCGCGCGACATCGACGACTGTGACATCGCCCTCCGGCGTGTCCGGCTCCGCGTCTTCGGCTGTAGTGTCGTCGACGGCATCGCCCACGTCACCCGCGACATCCGCGGCGTGCGTCGCATCGGGTTCCTCAGACACCCGGGGGTCGGCATCATCCGAGCTGCAGGCAAGCGCGACGCCGGTGAGGAGAGCAAAGACAACCAAGGCAAGTTTCGAGTCATGACCACGCACGTAAGGCTCCATGAGAGGGTTGCAGAGGGGCGTGAAGGCGGTGACTCTCTCGTTAGGGATACGCATCTCCTCTTGTCAAGGTGTACAATGGTCAGGTCATCCTACCAGGATCCAGCCTTGCCGATCGCAGCGCGACCAGCAGCCCGGCTGCGGCCAAACCCCTTCCCCCTGCGGGGGCCGGATGCGTAACCCGGGGGATGCCCCCGAGGGCCCGGGATCACATGCCAGCCGATGGCATTCCCCAGAACCAGATCCCTTTGCCGCCAGCAGCGAAGCGGAACTCGCCGCCCTCCCAGCGCCAATGCGGCGCAATCTCCGAGGCCATCGCGTGCAGCTCAGGCAGCGTATGCACGCGCATGGTGGACACGAAGCCATCCCACACCGCCGCCAGGGGGATCAGGGGCAGAGCCCACGTGCAGAGAGCGCGCGCGACACGGCCTCTGCGAGCACGCAGAGGATTCGTGAGCAGAAGGCCAGTCCCCAGGCGGATGAAGGGCACAAAGCCTCTCAGCTCTCGATCGAAGCCTTCGGCGATGAAGATGGGCGCACCCGCATGCACCGCGTCGGCGAGGATTCTCCGCACGAGCTCGGGTGGGAAGTGGTGAATCGCGTTGATGATCATCCGCGCCCGCCCTGCGGCTACCTCCGGCGGGATCGCGGCGGCATCCACCGACCGACGTACGGACTGGATACGCCCCCCAGAGCGCGCCTCTGCCTCCGCCCACGCCAGCGGCCGCGGGCGCAGGTCTGTCAACACGATGCGGGGGCCCTCTCGGCCGGCGCTCTCCAAGGAACGCGCTAGGATACGCGCCACCTGTGCCGACCCGGCGCCCAAGTCCAAAATCTCGCCGACCTTCGCCTCCTCCACGAAGGTCGCAAAGTGAGGAAAGAGAGCGTCGATGACGCGACCTCGATCCAGCACCTCGCCCAGGCTATCGAGGATGGCCTCCTGGAGGAAATCCGGCGCGAACGCCACGTCGTTGAATTCAAAGAGTTGCACTCTCCCCACGGCCACCTCCCGCGCTGCGCGAACCCGCGCCTACACCATCACCCTGGTCAAGGTCCCTTCTGGGCTGCTGTCAACGGTGCAGCGCACCCGAGACGGCGTCCACCGCCTAGTCCACGGTCGAGGTCTTTCGGACAACGCCGGTCCTGCGGCGCCAGGGGGGCGCCGACCCATGGGCCCTACCCGGCCTCGCCTTGCGGCCCAACCCCAAGGGCCCCGCCGTGATGACTCCGTGACCTGCCCTACTCTCGTTCGAGGGCTGCAAGCCACGCCTCGACGTCGTCTTCTGGGTTGCCTGCCGGTGCATCAGACGCGGGCTTGGGTGCCGCTCCCGCAGCAGGAGGCCGCGGCCCTGGCGTCGACGCTGCACTCCCCGACGTCGACGTCGCGCCCCCTGGCGTCGCCGCGGCGGCAAGAGGCGGCGCAGGTGCCATGCCGAGCTTCGCACGCAGCGCTTGGAGCTGGCTCTCGATCTCCGGATCTTGGCTCTGCATGCTCTGAGCGGGGGCCTCCAGCCCGGCTAGGGTAGGCTCGATTCCGGCAGCCCTGAAGTTCTCCATGATCTGTGCGGCGCGCTGGAGGGTAGAACCATCCGGCCTCCGCATCTCGAAGGCCGCCTTCTCGCGCTCCCGCTTGGCCTCATCGAGGCGCGCCTGAGCCTGTCGTGCCTGCACGTGGTGCTCTCGGACGCGCGCGTGGGCGGCCTCAGCGAGGTCATGCCGACCCTGGGTCTGCGCGAGCTGCGCACGCCTCAGCCAGCTCTGCATACCCTCCTTGGCCTCCTGAAGAGCACGCTGCGCCGTCTTCTCCTCGCGAATCCAGTAGATCAGCATCTCACGCTCGCCAGCGTTGCGCATCGTGCTCTCCTCGGACTCCGAACGATTCTCAGCCGTTGACGAAGCGCGCGCGTTGCCACAAGGAGGGGCGCCGCGCCTGCGCGCACCCGACCACCTTAAGTCCCCTTCTCTGCCATGACCACTTCCGAACGTCCATGGGTTGTCCTCAAGTTTGGCGGTACCAGCGTCTCCTCTCTGGAGCGGTGGGAGACCATCGCCGCTGAGGCCCAGGCGCGCCTGAGCGAAGGGCTGCGCCCTCTCATCGTTTGCTCCGCCCTCAGCCAGGTGTCGAACCAGCTCGAAGCCATGATCAGCCTGGCGCCCGCAGGTGAGCACGGCGACCTCTACGATGAGGTCTGCCAACGCCACCGCGACCACGCTGCGGCGCTCGGCGTCTGCTATGAGACCCACGCTGCCCCGATCCTGGACGAGCTGCACCGCCTGCTCACCGGTGCCTCCCTCACCCGCGAGGTGAGTCCGCGGCTCCACGCGCGCATCATGGCCTCGGGTGAGCTTCTGGCGACACGCCTAGGAGCGGCCTGGATGGCACGCCGCGGGCTGAGCGTCGCCTGGCATGACGCCCGCGCGCTCCTCCGCGCTCAACGCGAAGCTGGCGTGCGGCCGGAGCGGCACTTCCTCGCGGCGCAGGTTTCCGCCGAGGCGAACCCTGCCCTGCAAGGCATCCTGCGCGACGAGGGCGCCGAGCTACTCCTGACCCAGGGCTTCATCGCATCGGATCACGAGGGTGAGACCGTACTGCTAGGGCGCGGCGGTTCGGACACCTCGGCGGCCTACTTCGCGGCGCAGCTCCAAGCCCATCGCTGCGAAATCTGGACAGATGTCCCAGGGATGTACACTGCGAATCCGAGGGATGTTCCTGGCGCCAAGTTGCTGCGGGCCCTCTCCTACGCCGAGGCGCAGGAGATCGCGTCGACGGGAGCCAAGGTGCTGCATCCCCGCTGCATCGCCCCCCTACAACGTCACGCCATCCCCCTGCACATCCGCTGTACACCGCAGCCGGAGCTGGAGGGCACCATCATCAGCCGGGAGGTAGCGTCCGATCACCCTCAAGTGAAGGCCGTCTCGAGCCGCAGCGGGCTGGTCCTGGTCTCCATGGAGACCAGCGGCATGTGGCAACAGGTGGGATTTCTGGGCGAGGCCTTTGCGATCTACAAGCGTCTTGGCTTGAGCGTCGACGCGGTCTCCTCGTCGGAGACCAATGTCTCGGTCACGCTCGATCCAGCGGCCAACGCCTTGAACCCCGAGCTTCTCCGTCAGCTAGAAGGAGAGCTGCGAGCGATCTGCAACGTCGAGGTCATCCCTTCGTGCGCCTCCGTCAGCCTGGTCGGGCACAAGATACGGAGTATTCTTCCCCAGATCGCGCCCGCACTGGAGGCCTTTGAGGAGAAGCGGATCCACCTCGTCACCCAGGCGGCGAACGATCTCAACCTGACCTTCGTGGTGGACACGGAGGAGGCCCTGCGCCTGGTCAAACGGCTACACGCTTCGCTCTTCGAGACGGCCGGCCGAGACGCCCTCTTCGGCCCCTCGTGGGGGGAGACCTTCCAGGACCACGCTGAGGGGGCGAGCGTGGAGACCGCAGGCCTCTGGTGGATGGAGCGCGCCGACGCGTTGGTCGCGCTCGCCTCGGCGCAAGGGCCGACCTACGTCTACGACGAGGAGAGCCTCCGCCAAGCCGCAGGTGAGGTGCTTGGGCTGCGTGCGGTCGAGCGTGTGTTTTATAGCATCAAAGCAAACGCCCACGAGGGCGTGCTGCGCACCCTGCTGGACGCGGGGGTCGGCTTTGAGTGTGTCTCGGAGGGTGAGCTACGTTGGGTGCTCTCCCTCTTTCCAGACCTTCCCCGGGATCGAATCCTCTTCACACCCAACTTCGCACCGCGGGGTGAGTATGCCTTCGCGCTCTCGTGCGGCGTACATGTGACCGTGGACAACCTGCACCCCCTCGAGCACTGGGGCGACCTCTTCGCGGGCAAGGAGATCCTGCTGCGCCTCGACCCCGGGCGTGGGCGCGGACATCACAAGCATGTGAGGACCGCGGGAGCGGAGTCGAAGTTTGGGCTGAGCCAAGACCAGGTAGACCGCTTCCGACTCCTCTCGGAGCGCGTCGGTGCGAGAGTCGTTGGGCTTCACGCGCACTCGGGGAGCGGCATCCACACCCCCGAGGTGTGGCGAGAGGTCGCGCTCTTCCTGGTACGTGCGGCAGACCAGTTCCCCGACGTGCGCGTGCTGGACATCGGCGGAGGGCTCGCGGTGCCTGAACGAATTGGCCAGCCTGGGCTCGACCTGCCTGCCTTTGACGCGCTCCTGCAGACGGTCCGCGAGGCACACCCGCGCTACGCGCTCTGGGTCGAGCCCGGTCGCTTCCTGGTCGCCCAGGCTGGCGCCCTGCTCGCACGGGTGACGCAGGTCAAGCACAAGGGTGAGGTCCACTACATCGGCATCGAGACCGGCATGAACAGTTTGATTCGACCGGCGCTCTACGGCGCCTATCACCCGATCGAGAACCTCACCAAGCGTCACCTCGCGAAGACGGTCCAGGCCCATGTGGTCGGGCCCATCTGCGAGTCCGGCGACACACTCGGCCACGCACGTATGCTCCCACCCACCGACGAGGGAGACGTGCTGCTGATCGGCACCACCGGCGCCTACGGACACACCATGTCGTCCTTCTACAACCGCCGCGAAGCCGCCCGTGAGACCCTGCTGCCCTCGCGCACGTCGCAGGGCTAGACGGCAACACCGCGCGTGTGGTCGGGACGCGATGCGACGGGACACCCTGGGATCGAACTCCTGACACCGCGGTCGCGGACCTCATCCGAGAAGGTTCGGGCTCCATCACCGCCCCATATTCATGTGTGGAGCAGGGGGCGAGGGTTGAGGTCTGCCCACCCACCTTGCCGCATCCCCACCGCCGAGCTAGGTTCAGGGCTGGCCCTCATCCTTAGGGCCCCACCTGTCCGAGTACCCTCCAGCTCCATGATCCTCGGCGCTGCCCAACCACCACGCTACCCCATCGGCGAGTCCGACTACCGCACGCTGCGGCGCGCGAGCCAGACCTATGTCGACAAGAGCCT
>ERZ869909.770-NODE-770-length-32114-cov-4.875300_pt1 | contig 32114 bp, 32 predicted proteins | sample MGYA00520892_ERZ869909 | MGnify/ENA primary metagenome ERZ869909 (study PRJEB32215, sample SAMEA104723947) | bioreactor metagenome | biome: bioreactor; feature: anaerobic bioreactor; material: water | place: China | collected 2015-03-12 ...
AAGGTGGTGCTGGATTCGCGGGTGGTGGATCTGGACTGGCTGGGCCCCATGGAGACGGGGCGCTCAGGATAGGGGGGGCGCGGCACCGGGTCAATCGCCGCGCGGGCGGCGCCTGCCGGCAGTTCGGGCAACGGTTGGGGGCGATGTGTTTTGGTTGAATTCGCCGGCCGCTTGACCTAAGCCCGATGCGAACCAACAAAGCGATGCGCATGAGCCAGCAACCGACCCGCCCCCGCCCGGACGAGAACGCCCTTGAGGTGCGGCTGGCGCGCGATGAGAATGACCTGCTGGGCGCGCAACGCCTGCGCTACCGGGTGTTTGTCGAGGAACTGGGCGGCGGCGGCGAGATGGTCGATCACGACGCGCGGCTGGAGCGCGACGCGCTGGACCCACATTTCGACCATCTGCTTCTGGTCGATACCAGCATTGATCCGGCCAGCCATGAGCATGTGATCGGCGTCTATCGGCTGCTGCCGGATGACCGCGCCGAGGCTCTGGGGCGGTTCTATTGCGATTCCGAATATGACCTTTCGGCGCTCAGGGCCTGTGGCCGGCGGCTGGTGGAACTGGGGCGCTCCTGCGTCGATCCGGCGCATCGGCGCGGCACCGCCATGCTGCATCTGTGGCACGGGCTGGCCGATTATGTGCTGTCGCGCAAGATCGAGATCATGTTCGGCGTGGCCTCGTTTCATGGCACCGATATCGCCGCCCATGCCCCGGCCTTGAGCTATCTGCACCATTTCCATCTGGCGCCGCCGGCGCTCAGGGTGCGCGCCTTGCCCGAGCATTTCCAGCCGATGGACCTGATGGCGCCCGATGCGATCGATGCGAAAACCGCGCTCGCCGCCGTGCCGCCGCTGATCCGGGCCTATCTGCGGCTGGGCGGTTTTGTCGGCGAGGGGGCCTTCATCGACCACGAGTTCAATACCACCGATGTCTGCCTGATCATGGACACATCGGCCATGACGGACAAGTATTTTGACTACTACGCAAGAAAAGCCCTCAAACCCTGAGCCATCGCGCCCCGTGAACGGGCGGCTGACCTCATGGACCTCGCCCGAGGGTGAGGCCAGCCCGGTTGCCATTGGTGCCGCCGGCTGGGCGATGGTGGCCTGGCGGCTGCCCCTGATGGCGCTGGTGGTGTTTGGCGGGCTGCTGTTGCTGCTGGTGCTGCGGCTTTTCGAGCGCCCGCTCTTCGGGCTGCGCCGGCCGCTGACGCCCTTCATCACCCAGGCAGTGTGCCGCGCCTCGCTTTTGCTGATGGGGCTGCGGCTGCACATCGAGGGGTCGCCGATGCGCGGGCGCGGAGCCATGGTGGCCAACCATGCCTCATGGCTCGATATCTTCGTGGTGAATGCCGCGCAGCGGGTCTATTTCGTCGCCAAATCGGAAGTGGCGGGCTGGCCGGGCATCGGCTGGCTGGCGCGTGCCACCGGCACGGTGTTCATCAACCGCGAGGCCCGCGACGCCCGGTTGCAGCGCGAGATCTTCGAGGCACGGCTGCGCGCCGGGCATCACCTGTGCTTCTTTCCCGAGGGCACCAGCACCGACGGGCTGCGCGTGCTGCCGTTCAAACCCACGCTCTATGCTGCGTTTTTTGCCCATGGGCTGGCCGATATCCTGTCGATCCAGCCGGTCAGCATCGCCTTTCACGCGCCGCAGGGGCGGGATGCGCGCTTCTATGGCTGGTGGGGCGACATGACATTCGCCGGGCATCTGCTGCGCGTGCTGGCCCAGACCCGGCAGGGCAGCGCGGCGCTGGTCTTCCATCCGCCGGTGCGCATCGCCGATTTTCCCGGCCGCAAGGAACTGGCGCGCCACTCCGAGGACGCGGTGCGCGAGGGGTTGCGCCGGCAGCTGCCGGAAGGCAGCTGTCGCGGGTGAGGTGAGGGGCGCAGGCCGGGGCTCAAAGCCCCAGCGGCGCCACCAGTTGGCGCAGCGCGGCCAGCGGGTCTTCGGTTTTCCAGATCTCGTCGCCGATGGCCAGGAAGTCGCAGATCGGGGCCAGGTCTTCCACCAGCGCCGGGGTCAGCGCGCCTTCGGCCACCACCGGCACCTCGATCATCTCGGACCACCATTCGAACAGCGCCTTGCCGGCCAGATCGCCATCGCCGAGCGGGCTGGGGCCGACCGGGCTGAAGGCGACGTAATCGGCGCCAGCCTCGGCGGCGTTGATCCCGTCATGGCGTGAGGTGCCGCAGCCGGCGCCAATGATCGCATCCTGCCCGAGGCTCTCGCGCAGCTTGCGGATGCCATGCGTGCCGCGCGGCAGATGCACGCCGTCAAGGCCCAGCCGCTCGGCCAGAACCACATGGCGTTCGATGACCAGCGCGATATCACGGGCATGGGCGATCTCGCGCAGGGTATCGGCGGCGCGGCTGATGGCGTCTTCGTCATTGCCGGCCATGGCCAGCCGCAGACAGGCCACCGGCACGGCGTCGAGCACCCGGGCCAGCTGCGCGCCAAAGGGCTCGGGGTCGAAACTGGCGGGGGTGAGCAGATAGAGCTGCGGCTGATCGGGCTGGTCTTTGGGCTGGCTGGGCATGGGGTATTCCTGTGAACGGCGCCGCCCTGCATAATCGCGCCGGCGCGGCGACGCAATCGCCGATACGGGGGCTCATGCAGGGCAGGGCAGGCAGGCGGTCAGTTCCCGGCGCTCTCCATCCGGCGGGTCTCCAGCACATTCTCCAGCCAACCAAGCTTCATCTCGGGCACCGAGGAGAGCAGCAGATCGGTATAGGCATCGAAGGGCGGGGTCAGCACCTCGGTCTTGGTGCCATAGCGCTGCACGCGGCCCTGATACATCACCGCGATGGAATCGGCGATGGCACGCACGGTGGCGATGTCATGGGTGATGAAGAGATAGGCCACGCCTTCGCGCTTTTGCAGATCCAGCAAGAGCTTGAGGATGCCATCGGCAACCAGCGGATCGAGCGCCGAGGTCACCTCGTCGCAGATGATCATCTTGGGGTTGGCGGCCAGCGCCCGGGCGATGCAGACCCGCTGTTTCTGCCCGCCGGACAGCTCGGCCGGGTAGCGGTCGGCGAAACCCTTGCCCAGTTCGATTGCATCCAGAAGTTCCTGAATACGCTCGCGTTTCTTGCGCCCGCGCAGGCCGAAATAGAACTCCAACGGCCGGCCGATGATGGTTTCCACCGTCTGGCGCGGATTCATCGCCACATCGGCCATCTGATAGATCATCTGCAACTGGCGCAGCTCCTCGCGCGAGCGCTGGTTGAGCGCCGGCGGCAGCGGTTTGCCGTCAAAGGTGATCTCGCCGGCGCGCGGTGGCAGCAGCCCGGTGATGACCCGTGCCATGGTCGATTTGCCCGAACCGGATTCGCCCACCAGCGCCAGCGTCTGCCCCGGATGCAGATCGACCGAGACATTGCTGAGCACATCCTTGGCCATCGCCCCGTAGCGCGCCGAGACATTCTGCACGCGCAGCAGCGGCTCGGGCGTCGGCGTGGCCTCGGGGTGGTCGATCGAGCGCACCGAGATCAGCGCGCGGGTATAATCCTGTCGCGGGGCCTCGATGATCTGCTGCACGGTGCCGTGTTCGACCATCTTGCCGTGGCGCAGCACCATGATTTCGTCGGAAACCTGCGCCACCACCGCCAGATCATGGGTGATATAGAGCGCCGCCACCCCGGTTTCGCGGATCGCATTCTTGATCGCCGCCAGCACGTCGATCTGGGTGGTGACATCGAGCGCGGTGGTTGGTTCGTCGAAGATCACCAGATCGGGATGCGGGCAGAGCGCCAGCGCGGTCATGGCGCGCTGCAACTGCCCGCCGGAAACCTGATGCGGATAGCGCTTGCCGAAAGTCTCGGGCTCGGGCAGCGAGAGGGTGCGAAACAGCTCGATGGCGCGTTTCTCGGCCTCGGCCTGGCTGCACAGGCCATGGTGCAGCGTCGCCTCGATCACCTGTTCCATGATCCGCTTGGCCGGGTTGAAGGCCGCCGCCGCCGATTGTGCGACATAAGTCACCTCGCGCCCGCGCAGCCGGCGCAGCATGCCCGGCCCGGCGGCACGGATCTCGCGGCCGTTGAGCCAGATCTCGCCGCCGGCCAGCCGGATACCGCCGCGCCCGTAAGAGAGCGCGGCCAAGCCGATGGTGGATTTTCCGGCCCCGGATTCGCCGATCAGCCCCATGACCTTGCCGCGCTCCAGCTTGAGCGAGACATCATCGACGATCACCGCATCGCGCGGTTTCTCGCCCGGGGCATAGATCGTGGCTTCGATGCGCAGGTTGCGGATGTCCAGAAGCGTGTCTTGATCAGCCACCGCGGCCTCCTTTCAGGCTGGTGGTGCGGTTGAGCGCCCAGTCCGCCACCAGATTGACCGAGATCGACAGCGTGACGATGGCGATGGCCGGCACCAGCGCCGCCGGAATGCCATAGACGATGCCCTCGCGGTTTTCCTTCACGATCCCGCCCCAGTCGGCCATCGGCGGCTGCACCCCCAGCCCCAGGAACGAGAGCGTCGAGATGAAGAGGATGGCGAAGATGAAGCGCAGGCCCAGTTCGGCCACCAGCGGCGAAAGCGCATTGGGCAGGATCTCGCGGAAGATCACCCAGCGCTGGCCCTCGCCGCGCAGGCGGGCGGCCTCGACGAAATCCATCACGTTGATATCCACCGCCACGGCGCGCGACAGGCGGAAGACGCGGGTTGAATCGAGCAGGCCCATGACCATGATCAGGATGGGCAGCGTCACCGGCATCACCGACAGCACCACCAGCGCGAAGATCAGCGTGGGGATCGACATCACCAGATCATTGCCGCGCGACATCACCTGATCGACCCAGCCACCATAGACGGCCGCCGTGAAGCCCAGGATGGCGCCCATGGTGAAGGCCACCAGCGTCGCCGCCGAGGCCACGAAGATCGTGGTGCGCCCGCCATAGATCATGCGGGTCAGCAGGTCGCGGCCCAGATTGTCGGTGCCCAGCCAATGCGCGCGCGAGGCCGGTTCCCAGACATCGCCGACGATCTCGGACATGCCATAGGGGGCGATCAGGGGGGCGAACAGCGCTGCCAGAAAGAAGACGGCGGTGATGGCCATGCCCAGAAGGGCGCTCAGCGGAATGCCCTTCATTTCGGATGCCTCAGACGGGGATTGGACAGGATGGAAACCAGATCGGCAATCAGGTTGAGCCCGATATAGACCGTGGCGAAGATCAGCCCGCAGGCCTGCACCACCGGCACATCGCGCTTGGAGACGTGATCGACCAGATATTGCCCCATGCCGGGATAGACGAAGACCACCTCGATCACCACCACGCCGACCACCAGATAGGCGAGGTTGAGCATCACCACATTGACGATGGGGGCGATGGAATTGGGCATCGCATGGCGCGAGATGATGGTGAAGCGGCGCAGCCCCTTCAGCTCGGCGGTCTCGATATAGGCCGATTGCATGACATTGAGGATGGCGGCGCGGGTCATGCGCATCATATGCGCCAGCACCACCAGCGTCAGCACCATCGCCGGCAGCGCCACCGCGTTGAGCTTCTGCCAGAAGCTCATCTGCGCATTGATGTTCGATACCGACGGGAACCAGCCCAGCTGCACCGAGAAGACATACATGATGATGTAGCCAAGCAGAAACTCGGGCAGCGAGATCGAGGTCAGCGTGATGCCGGAAATCAGCTTGTCCGGCCAGCGGTCGCGGTAGCGCACCGCCAGCAGGCCCAGAAAGATGGCCAGCGGCACGGCGACGGCGGCGGCGACGGCGGCCAGGAACATCGTATTGCCCAGCCGGCGCGAAATCGAGCTGGCGATATCGGCGCGGTTTGACAGCGCGGTGCCGAAATCACCCTGGACGAAATTGAACAGCCATTCGAAATAGCGCACATGCGGCGGGCGATCGAGGCCCATCTGGGCGCGCATATTGGCCAGCGCCTGTTCGGTTGCGCCCTGGCCAAGCACTGCCTGGGCGACATCGCCGGGCAGGATCTCGGTGCCGAGGAAGATCAGCACCGAGGCCGCGAAGAGCAACAGGAGACCCAGCGCCAGGCGCTGGATCACCAGTTTCAGGATCGGATGCATCCGCGCTTACGCCGTCTGCCAGCAGAGCGCGGCGGCGAACCCGTTCATCATCTCGCCGTTGGGGTTGCCTTCCCAGCCGGCGACCTGCGCGTTATGGGCGTCGATGAAGTCGTTGAACATCGGGCAGATCAGCCCGCCTTCATCGCGCACGATGGTGCCCATTTCGCTGTAGAGCGCCTTGCGGTTGTCCAGATCGAGCTCGCCACGCGCCTGCATCAGCAGGCTGTCGAAATGATCGTTGAAGAAGCGCGTGTCGTTCCAGTCGGCGCCCGAGTAATAGGCGGTCGAATACATCTGGTCCTGCACCGGACGCCCGCCCCAGTAGCTGGCGCTGAACGGCTGCACGTTCCAGACCTCGCCCCAGTAGCCATCGCCCGGCTCGCGGATGATCTCGATCTGGATGCCGGCGCGGGCGGCGCTTTCCTGGAAGAGCTGCGCGGCATCGACAGCGCCCGGGAAGGCCACTTCCGAAGTGCGCAGGATCACCGGCCCGTCATGGCCCGAACGCTCGAAGTGATGGCGCGCGAGATCGGGGTCATAGGTGCGCTGGGGGATGCTTTCATCAAACAGCGGATAGGCGGCGTTGATCGGCATGTCATTGCCGAGGCTGCCGTAGCCGCGCAGGATCTTGTCCAGCATGTCCTCGCGGTCGATGGCGTATTTCAGTGCCAGCCGCAGGTCGTTGTTGTCGAAGGGTGCGGTGTTGCAATGCATGATGAACACGTAATGCCCGCGACCGGCGGTCGATTGCACGCTCACGCCCGGCGCGCGTGCCAGCAGCCCGGCCACCCGCGGCTCGACGCGGTTGATCATCTGCACTTGACCCGATTGCAGCGCCGAGTTGCGCGCCGTGGCGTCGTTGATGACCAGCACTTCGACCGAGTTGAAATGGCCCACCGAGTCGTCCCAGTGATTGGCGAACTTCTCCATCACATGGCGCACGCCGGGCTCGTTCTCGGCCCATTTGTAGGGGCCGGTGAAGATGCCGGCGGTGGGATCGTCGAAACCGCCATTGGGCTGGATCACCAGGTGGTAATCGGCCAGCAGATAGGGAAGGTCGGCGTTCGGAGTGTTGGTTTCCAGCACCACCACATCGCCATCGACGCGGATATCGGCGATGCCGCGCATGATGCCCAGCGCGCCCGACTGGCTGTCGGCATCGGAATGGCGGCGCAGGGTCTGGGCGACATCCTCGGCGGTCATCGTCTGGCCGTTGTGGAACTCGACGCCCGAGCGGATCTTGAAGAACCAGGTCTTGGCATCGTCGGTGGCGCTGACCTCTTCTGCTAGGCGCGGCACGATTTCCCCGCTGGGCGAGATATTGACCAGCGTATCGCCAGTGGTGCGCAGATAGGTGAAGGGCACCTGGCTGGCGGCCAGCGCCGGGTCAAGGCTGTTGGTGCTCTCGCCGCCCTGCAGACCGATCACCAGATGCCCGCCGCGCTGCGGCCCGGCGGCGTGCACCGCGCTTGCCAGCAGGGAATTGGCCATGGCTCCCGTCACACCCAGCGCCGCGGCGCGGCCCAGGAAGGTCCGGCGCGCCAGCTTGCCACGCGCGGCGCGGCCCAGAAGGTAGCGGATTTCGTCGTTCATAGTCGTCTCCCTGTGTAGGCGCCCGCTTCCGGCAGGCGCGCGATTTTTCCGGTCTTTGAGCGCCGGGTTATTGATTGGTGAATCAATAACCCGCGATCCGCTCGAAGTTCAACGCTTTTCTACGAAAGTATCGTAACAATCAGGCGTGTTTGCGCGCAACATCGGCAACAAAGTTTCTGCGGTATATTTCGCGCTCGTTTTCGCCGCTGCCTTCGAAGGCGGTGAGCGTGGCGCGAAGATGGATATGGCTTTCGCTGGCGCTCTGGCGGGCTTCGACGCGGCTGCGCACCGCCCAGTCGCCGCGCGCGAAGATCTGGTCCCATTCGATGATGGTCTCGGCGCTGAGCGGATCGTCGGGATGGATGGCGAAAACCTCGCGCATGCGGGATTCGGTTTCCAGCCCGTGATCGGGGTTGCGCTGCCGGCCGCTGGTGCTGATGATCTCCTGCCGGCGGGTGCCGCTGCGGATGTCATCGCTGACCAGCCGGCTTTCCTGCCCTGCGCTGAGGTTTTGCAGCCGCGAGGCGGGCACCTCCTCGGCCGGGGCGAAGCGGCATTCGGGGGCTTCGCCGGCATGAACCGGCAAATCCAGGCGCCCGCCGGTCAGTCGCAGCGTGGCGCGGCGCGGCGAGGGCCAGACGAAGGGGAAATAGCTGTTCGACAGCGCCAGCCGCAGCCGGTGCCCCGGCGCCAGACGATAGGCCATCTGATCGAGCGTGAAGCGCAGCACCAGCTTTTCGCCCGGCACCGCGGGTTGCGGCGGGTCGCTGCGGTGATGCAGGTTGCAAAGCCCATGCGCGATACGCCGCGAGCGCCCGTCCGGGGCCACATCGCACAGCCGCGCGGCGATGAAGGCGAAGGGCTGATCGCTGGTCAGTTCCAGTTCCAGCCCGGCGGCGCCCAGCAGCGCCAGCCCCTCGGGGCAATCGAGCTCGAAACAGGTGCTCAGCGCGTCATCGGCGCTCTGATCGCCGGCCATCTCGCCCTCAAGCCCCATGGGGAAGTATTCGCCGGCGGCGAAACCCAGCGTCTGCGGCGTGCTGATGCGGCGATCGGGCGCGCCGGCGCCCCCCAGCATCCCGTCGCCGCCCAACGCCAGCTGGCGCATGGCAACCCGCGGCGAGGGCAGGTTCTCACCGAGCCAGCGGCCGGGCAGGGCGGCATTGTTGGGGTCGGGGGGGCAGCTGTCGATCATGTAGGCGCGGTAATCGGGCAGATCCTCGGCGCCATTTTCGATTCCCTTGAGCCAGCGATCCCACCAGCGCTTCATCTCGGTCAGAAAGCCGATGCGCGGGGCCGGCGCGGCGGTGTGGGGGTATTGATGCACCCAGGGGCCGAGAATGGCCTTGGCCGGCGCCGCAAGGTTTTCCACCAGATGCGCCGGGGTGTTCATGTAATTGTCGTTCCAGCCGCCGATGGCCAGAACCGCGGCCTTGATCGCGCTCCAGTCCTCGCAGACCGAACCATGTTTCCAATAGGCATCGCGCGCCTGATGCCTGGCCCAGACCTCGGAAAGATGCGGCATGCTCTCCAGCCGCTTCAGCCAATCGGCGCGCCAGTCCGGGCGCAGCAAGGGATCGGCGGGGCGTGAGCAATAGGACAGCATGAGCGTGCCCCAGGCGAAGTTCTCGCCCAGCAGGCAGCCGCCCTTGAAATGGATGTCATCGGCGAAACGGTCGCTGGTCGAACAGACCGAAACCACTGCTTTCAGCGCCGGCGGGTTGAGGGCGGCGGTCTGCAGGCAGTTGAAGCCGCCCCAGCTTTTGCCCATCATGCCGACCGCGCCGCTGCACCAGTCCTGCGCAGCGATCCAGGCGATCACATCGCAGGCGTCCTGCAGCTCCTGCGGGCTGTATTCGTCATCGAACGTGCCCTCGCTGTCGCCGCAGCCGCGCAGATCGACGCGCAGGCAGGCATAGCCCTGTGCCGCCATCCAGGGATGGATGGTTTCGTCGCGGGGCAGGGTGTTGTCGCGCTTGCGGTAGGGGATGAACTCAAGGATCGCGGGGACCGGATCGGCGGCTGCCTCAGTGGCTTCGGGGCGCCAGATCCGGGCGGCGAGCCGGGTGCCATCAGGCAGGGAGATGAACAGATCGTCCTGATCGCTAATCGTCGGTTTCATCGGTCCCTTTCGGCGCTTCGCGAAGGTTTCGCGGTTCGGCGCAAAGCGAGCCTATCCGGCCCCGGATTGCAACCGGATTTCCGAAAGCGGCGTTTGCCGGCCTGTTTGCGCCCTTTGCCGAAAGGCTCTGCGCGGATTTTGATCAAAAAAAGAATTGGACCTGATGCGCCCCAATCGCTAGCCTTTTGATCAAATGTTGCGGTCCAATGATTCGTTTTCGTGGTCTTCTCGCCGCTGAGGAGAGTGTCAGGGCCAGAGGCCGCAACCGGGGCGAGAGCCGCGCAACCAACGGGAGCCAATGGTGCAAAAAGCCAGCATGATCATCACCAACGGGCGGGTTCTTACCATGGACCCCGCCCAAGACCGCGCCGAGGCCGTAGCACTGGCCGGCGAGCGCATTCTGGCGGTGGGCAGCGCCGCCGAGATCGCCGCGCTGGCCGGGCCGGATTGCCGGATCATCGACGCCCGGGGCGCCAGCGTGCTGCCGGGGCTGATCGAAAGCCATCTGCATCTGTTCATGGGCGGGGCGGAACTGGCGCATCTGCAACTGCTGGGGGTTTCGGGTGCCGAGGCGCTGGGGCAGGCGCTGCGCGCCTATGCCGATGCCCATCCCGATCTGCCGCTGATCACCGGGCAGGGCTGCGATTATGCCATTCTGGAGGGCCGCGCGCTGACCCGCCATGATCTTGATGCGCTGTTGCCCGACTGTCCGGTGCTGCTGATCGCCGCCGATCACCATACCGGTTGGGCCAATACCGCCGCGCTCAAGGCCGCCGGCATTCTGGAGGGCGCCACGCTCGGCCCGGGCAACGAGATCGTCATGGGCGAGGACGGGCTGGCCACCGGCGAGCTGCGCGAATTCGAGGCCAAGGCGCCGGTGCTCAAGCTCTCGGGCATGCAGCGCATCAGCGCCGGCATTGCCACCGGCGGCGAGCCCGAACCGGCGCCGAGCCGCGATGACCTGCTGGCCGATTGCGCCGAGATGGCGCGCGGGCTGGAGCATTGCGCGCGCCATGGGTTCACCAGCCTGGTGAACATGGATGGCAATCGCTACACGCTTGATGTGCTTGCCGAATTGCGCCGTCAGGGGCGGTTGACGGCGCGGGTGCGCGTGCCCTTCCATTACCGCAACCACCGCCGCCCCGAGGATCTGGAAATCGCCAGCAAGATGGCGCGCGATTACAACGACGACTGGCTGAGTTCCGGCTTCGTGAAGATGTTCATGGACGGGGTCGTCGATAGCGGCACGGCGGTGATGATCAATGATTACCCCGACCAGCCCGGCTGGCGCGGCGAGCCGCTGTTCGAACCCGAGGTCTTTGCCGAAATCTGCACCGAATGCGACCGCCGCGGCTTGCAGATCGCCGTACATGCGATCGGTGACGGGGCGGTGCGCCGGGTGATCGACGGCTATGAGGCGGCGCGCAAAGCCAATGGCCCGCGCGATGCCCGCAACCGGATCGAACATATCGAACTGATCGACCGCGCCGATATTCCCCGCCTCGCCGATCTGGGCATCGTCGCCTCGATCCAGCCGGTGCACGCGCCCGGCGCCATGGATTTCCCGCTGCAACCGACGCTCGACAAGATCGGCAGCACGCGCTGGAATGATGCCTATCTGTGCCGCAGCCTGAAGGACGCCGGGGTCAAGCTGGCCTTCGCCTCGGACTGGCCGGTGGCCGATATCAACCCGCTGCGCGGCATCCAGGCGGCGCTGGAACGCCCGGTCTATGAGGGCGGGCAGGATGAGCGGCTTGGCCTGCATGAGGTGATCGCCGCCTATACCACCGGCGGCGCCTGGGCCGAGCATAGCGAAGATCGCAAGGGCATGCTGCGCCCGGGCTACCTAGCCGATCTGGTGGTGCTGGATGGCGATATCGAGGCCACGCCGGTGGCTGAAATCGGTGCCATGACGGTGCGCCAGACCATCTGCGGCGGCCGTGTGGTCTGGGATGGCGAAGCGGTTCGGCAGGCCGAAGCGCGCGAAACGGCCGGGCAGGATGCTTGATCGCGGCGCCGCTTTGCGGCTGACTGGGCAACAAGAGCATAACGGCAACACGGGGGACGGTGTGAGCAAGCAGGAAGCAGCCGAAGGCGTCGAGATCGAGATAGGCGGCCTGAGCAAGATCTTCGGGCAGGGGGCCGCGGCCTTTCATGCCCTGAGCGACATCAACCTGGAGATCCGCACCGGCGAGTTCTTCACGCTGCTTGGCCCCTCGGGCTGCGGCAAGACCACCCTTTTGCGCGTCATCGCCGGGTTCGAACAGCCCAGCGCCGGTTCGCTCAAGATCAACGGCAAGGAAGTCGCCGGGCTGGGGCCGAATGCGCGCCCGGTCAATACGGTGTTTCAGAACTACGCGCTGTTTCCGCATATGACGGTGGCGCAGAACATCGGCTTCGGCCTGAAGATGCTGGGTCGCCCGCGCGCCGAGGTCGAGGCCACCACCGCCGAGATGCTCAAGCTGGTGAAGATGGAGGCCATGGCCGGGCGCAAACCCAGCGAGATCTCGGGCGGGCAGCAGCAGCGTGTGGCGCTGGCCCGCGCGCTGGCACCCCGCCCCCGGGTGCTGCTGCTCGATGAGCCGCTAAGCGCGCTGGACCTCAAGCTGCGCAAAGAAATGCAAAGCGAACTCAAGCGCTTGCAGGCCGAAACCGGCATCACCTTCATCTTCGTCACCCATGACCAGGAAGAGGCGCTGACCATGTCGGACCGCATCGCGGTGATGTCGGCGGGGCGTATCCTGCAACTGGGCAGCCCGCATGAGATCTATCACGCGCCCTCCGAGCGTTTCGTGGCCGATTTCATCGGCGATACCAATTTCATGGACCTGCCGGTGAGCGCCGTCGAGGACGGGCGCGCCCGCGTCACCCTGCCCGGCGGGCAGGAGGCCGAGGCCCGGCTGCCCGAGGGCATGTTGCCGGTGCTGGGCGAAACCGTGACGCTGGTGATCCGCCCCGAACAGGCGCGGCTGGTGGAGCCCGCCGGTGCCGATCTGGTGGCCGAGGTGGAAAGTGCCGTCTTTTTCGGCACCGATACCCATATCCATCTGCGGCTGCATGACGGGCAGGGGTTCGTGCTGCGGCGCCAGAATACCGCCGAGACCCCGGACCCGGCGCCGGGCAGCGTGGTCGGGCTGCAACTGAGCCCCGGCGCCCTGCGCGTGCTGCGGAGCTGAGTCGATGGCCGAGATACGCGAAACACATGGCTGGAAATGGCTGCTTTGCGCGCCGGCGCTGACGGTGCTGGTGATGGCGGCTTCGGGGCCGCTGCTGATCGTGGTGATCTATTCCTTCCTGACGCCGGGCAATATGGGCGGGGTGGTCTGGCAATTCTCGCTCGATGGCTGGTTCCGGGTGTTCTTCCGCCGCGACATCTTCGAGCCTGATCTGGTTTCGCTCAATGATGCGCATCTGGCGATCTTCTGGCGCTCGATCTGGCTGTCGTTCCAGACCACGCTGCTGTGCGCCGTGCTGGGCTTTCCCACCGCCTGGTTCATCGCCACCCGACCGCCGGCCAGCCGCACGCTCTGGCTGTTTCTGATCACCATTCCCTTCTGGACCAACCTGCTGATCCGCACCTTCGCCATTCAGGAGCTGATCCGCAACAACGGCACCATCAACAGCATGCTGATCTGGAGCGGCCTCATCGACCAGCCGATCCAGATGCTCTACACCGATTTCGCCATCCTGCTGGGCATGGCCTATGTCTTCCTGCCGCTGATGGTGCTGCCGCTCTATGCGGCGATGGACAAGCTGGATTTTCGCCTGGTCGAGGCCGGCTATGACCTCTATGCCAGCCGGCTGAAGGTGCTCTGGCATGTCATTCTGCCGCTGGTGAAACCGGGCTTCATCGCCGGTTCCATCCTGGTCTTCATCCCGGCGATCGGCGCCTATGTCACGCCGCGGGTGCTGGGGGGCGGGCGCACGATGATGCTGGGCAACCTGATCGCGCTGCAATTCGGCCAGGGGCGCAACTGGCCCCTGGGCGCGGCGCTGGCCATGCTGCTGCTGGTGATCGTGGTCGCGGCGCTGGTCTTCTATCTGCGCTGGGCCAACCGCGAGGAGGGCCGGGCCAATGTTTGATCGCAAGTTTTCCGTCAGCCGGCTGCCCGGTTTCGCCACCATCGCGCTACTGACCTTCGTCATGCTCTATCTGCCGATCGTCATTCTGGTGGTCTATTCCTTCAACGCCGGTTCCTCGCAGGCCACCTGGGAAGGGTTCTCGCTGCAATGGTATGAGGCGGCGTTTCAGAACCGGCAGGTGCGCGATGTCTCCATCCGCTCGCTGTGGCTGGCGCTGACCGCATCGGGCATCGCCACGGTGCTGGCGACGCTGGCGGCACTGGGCACAACGCGGGTCGGGCGGTTTCCGGGCCAGACGATGATCTATGCGCTGATCAACCAGCCCCTCATGGTGCCCGAGATCGTCACCGGCATCGCGCTCTTGATCCTGGTGGCCTTCATCAAGGTGCAGACCGGCTATACCGGCATGGGCTATCTGGTCATCGCCCATACCGCTTTCTGCATCCCCTTTGCCTATCTGCCGATCCGGGCGCGGCTGGAGACCATGGATATCACGCTGGAAAAGGCGGCGGCCGATCTTTATGCCAATCACTGGCAGGCGTTTCGCCATATCACCCTGCCGCTGCTGGTGCCGGGCATCGTGGCCGGTTTCATGCTGGGTTTCGTGATCTCGCTCGATACCGTGGTGATCACCGAATTCGTCAAATCGGCCGGGCAGGATACGCTTCCCACCTATATGCTGGGCCAGCTCAGGCGTACCGTCACGCCCGAGATGAACGCCATTGCCACGCTTTTCCTTGCGCTGTCGCTGTGCATCGTGACAGCCTTCTTCCTCATCACCCGCAAGCGCGGGGCGTGAGCCAACCATAATCATCATCACAGGGAGTCTAACGATGAAAAAAGTCCTCACCCTCAGCCTGGCGGCGCTCCTGGCCTCGACGGCCATGGGCCATGCCCAGGGGCAGCTCAACCTCTATAACTGGGGCAACTACACCCATCCCGAACTGCTGGAGCGTTTCACCGCCGAGACCGGCATCACCGTCACCCTGACCGATTATGACAGCAACGACACCGCATTGGCCCGCATCCGGCAGGGCGGGCATGGCTACGATATCGTGGTGCCCTCGAACACCTATATCCAGACCTGGATCGAGGAAGGGCTGATCCAGCCGCTCGATACCGATATCGTCACCGACCGGGGCAATATCGCGCCGCAATGGATCGATGTCGATTTCGACCCGGGCCGCATCTACACCGTGCCCTGGGCCTGGGGCACCACCGGGGTGATCGTCAATACCTCGGTCTATGATGGCAATCCGCATGATGCAGCGCTGATCTTCAACCCGCCGGCCGAGCTTCAGGGCCGCATCAATGTCATTCCCGAGATGTCGGATGTGATGTCGCTGGCGATCTATTATCACGGCGGGCATTCGTCCTGCACCGATGACATGGGCATCCTGCGCCAGGTGCGCGATACGCTGATGGCCGCCAAGCCGCAGTGGCTGGCGCTCGATTACGGCACCGTGGACAGCTATGCGGCGGGCGATCTGTCGGCCGGGATCTACTGGAACGGCGCCTCGATGCGCGCGCGGCTGCAAAACGATGACATCGTCTATGGCTATCCCGAGACCGGCTATCCGATCTGGATGGACAACGCCGCGGTGCTCAGCGATGCGCAGAACCCCGAGAATGCCATGCGCTTCATCAACTTCATCCTCCAGCCGGAAAATGCGGCGCTGATCTCGAATTTTGCGCGCTATGCCAACGGGGTGACCGGCTCGGAAGCCTATATGGACGAGGTGATGCGCGCGGCCCCCGAGATCGTGGTGCCCGAGCATCTGGTTGCGGCGGGGCGTTTCGGCCAGGCCTGCCCGCAGGAAATCAACGATATTCACACCCAGATCTGGACCGAACTGCTGCAATAAGCCTAGACTGCCGCAGCATGACTTCGAGAGGGGGCATCATGCCCCCTCTTTGCGTTGCGGCCGCAGCCGAAAGCCAGCCGCCGGACGCGCTGAAACACCATGAAGACACCGGAAATCCGGGCGGAGGGGGCGATGGAGGAGTTACTGGAGCGCAGCGCGCTGGCGCAGGCGGCGGCGCTGGAATCGCGCGAGATCAGCGCCGAGGAGCTGATGCAGGCGGTGCTGGGCCGAATCGAGCGCGAGAACCCGCGGGTCAATGCCATCGTCTCGTTGCGCGATGGCGAGCGGCTTCTGGCCGAGGCCCGCGCCGCGGACCGTGCCCCGCGCCGGGGCTGGATGCACGGGCTGCCTATCGCGATCAAGGATCTGGCCAATGTCGCCGGGCTGCCGACCTCGATGGGCTCGCCGCTCTTTGCCGGGCAGATCGCCCAGAGCGATGATCTTATGGTGGCGCGGATGCGTGCTGCCGGGGCGATCTTCATCGGCAAGACCAATACGCCCGAGTTCGGCCTTGGCAGCCATACCTTCAACCCGGTGCATGGCGCCACCGGCAATGCCTATGATGCCACACGCAGTGCCGGGGGCTCATCGGGCGGGGCGGCGGTGGCGCTGGCCTGCCGCATGGTGGCGCTGGCCGATGGTTCGGACATGATGGGCAGCCTGCGCAACCCCGCCGGCTGGAACAATGTCTATGGCATGCGGCCAAGCTGGGGCCGGGTGCCCGATCAGCCCGAGGGCGAGACCTTCCTGCATCCGCTGGCCACCAACGGGCCGATGGCGCGCTGCCCGCGCGATCTGGCGGCGCTGCTGGAGGTGCAATCCGGCCCCGAGCCCCGCCGCCCCTTCACCCTGCCGCGCGAGGCGTTCCTGCGCCGCATCGAGGCCGATGTGCATGGCCGCAAGCTGGGCTGGCTGGCCGATTGGGGCGGGGCCTATGCGATGGAGCCGGGCATCCTGCCGCTGATCGAAGCCGCGCTGCGCGATTTCGCCGCGATTGGCGTCGAGGTCGAGCTGATCGCGCCGCCGTTCGATGCCGCGCGGCTCTGGCAGAGCTGGCTCGATCTGCGCGCCTTTGCCAATGCCAACCGGCTGGCGCCGCTTTATGCCGACCCGGCGCGGCGCGCGCGGCTCAAGCCCGCCGCCATCTGGGAGGTGGAGACCGGGCAGGCGCTGACCGTCGATGCGGTGCAGGAAGCCAGCCTGATCCGCTCGCAATGGTATGCTGGCGCAGCCGAGCTGTTCCAGCGCTACGACGCGTTGATCCTGCCCTCGGCGCAGCTCTGGCCGTTTCCGGTCGATTGGGTGCATCCTGCGGCGATCAACGGCGCGCCGCTCGACACCTATCACCGCTGGATGGAGGTGGTGGTGCCGGCCAGCCTGATCGGGCTGCCGGCGATCTCGGTGCCGGCGGGTTTCGGGCGCAACGGGTTGCCGATGGGCATGCAGCTGATCGGGCGTCATGGCGACGATCTGGGCCTTCTGCAACTGGCCGAGGCCTGGCATCAGGCTACCGACTGGCCGAACCGCCGCCCGCCCCCCGCCGCCGTGGGTTGAGCGGCGGCTGAGCGGGCGAGCTTCAGGCGCGTTCAGGCGGGGTGGGGCTCCAGGATCGACGGGCGGGCATTGAGCGCCTCGATATCCAGCCCCACCAGTCGCTTGTACTGAAGCGCGGTCTCGTGCAGCTCGGCCTCGCTGAGCACGTCGCGCACATCGCCGAACACCCCGCCGCAGCGCTGCTCCACCAGTTCCATCACCTGATCGGGGCCGTTCGAGCGATTGGCAAGCACGATGCGGGTGGTGACGGGGCGGCGCTCGGCCTCGTAGCGGTGCAGCGCCTCGGGGGTGGTGCCTTCATCAAGCAGGCAGCGGGCCAGAAACCGCGCGTCGATGATGGCCTGCGAAGCGCCGTTCGAGCCGATCGGATACATCGCATGCGCGGCATCGCCGGCCAGCGTGACGCGGCCCTCGGTCCAATGGGGCAGGGGATTGCGGTCCACCATGGGAAATTCAAAGACCTGCGGCGCCGAGCGGATCAGCGCCGGCACATCCAGCCAGTCGAATACCCAATCCTCGAAGGCGGGCAGGAAATCTTCCAGCTTGCCGGGGCGGTTGTAATCTTCCTTGTTCCAGGCGCGGTCGGGCTCGTATTTCAGCTCGGCGATCCAGTTGATCACCGCCTCGCCGCTTTGCGGATCGGGGCGCGAGATCGGATAGGTGACGAATTTCTGCCATTCATGCCCGGCCATGGCCATGGTGGCGCCGCTCAGGAAGGGCCGCGCGCGGCTGGTGGCGCGCCACAGCACCGCGCCGCCCCAGACCGGCGGGCCGTCCTGCGGATGCATCTGCGCGCGGATCGCCGAATGGATGCCGTCACAGGCGATCAGCAGGCTGCCCTCCTCGCGCCTCGTGCTGCCGTCGCGGTGTTGCAGATGCAAGACCGCCTGCCGCGTGCCGGCCTCATAACCGGTGGCGCGCCAGCCGGTAAGCAGGGAACCCGGGGGCAATGCGCGCCGCGCGGCGTCATAGAGCATCATCAGGAAATCGCCGCGATGCACCGAATATTGCGGCCAGCGATAGCCCGCCCAGGTGCCGCGCGGTTCAGCCCAGATCTGGTGGCCGCGCTTCGAGAAATAGGCCACTTCGCGGGTGCGCAGGGCGATGGTATCGAGCGCCTCGCCCAGGCCCATCTCGATCATCTCGCGCACCGCCGAGGGTTGCAGATTGATGCCCACCCCCAGCGGCGCCGGGTTTTCGGCCTGCTCGTAAAGCCGCACCTTCATGCCCAGCTGATGCAGCGTCAACGCCAGTGTCAGCCCGACGATACCGCCGCCTGCGATCAGGATCATCGCTTGCCCCCCATTTCTGGCCTCTCGCCCATTGCCCGGGCGCAGTCTGGCGCAGCGCGGCGGGGTGGGCAAGGGCCGCAGTTCAGTCGCGCGCGCTTACCGCCCAATGGATGGGAAAGCCCGGGTCAAACACCGTCACCGGCCCGGCGCCGGTCTCGATCCGCGCCGGAAAGGCCACCGGGGTTTCCTGCCTGGTCAGGGTCAGCGTGCCGGAATTGCGCGGCAGGCCGTAGAAATCGGCCCCGAAATGCGCGCAGAAGCCCTCCAGCCGCTCCAGCGCGCCGGCCTGCTCGAAGACCTGCGCCAACAGCGGCATGGTATTGGTGGCGGTGAAACAACCCGCGCAGCCGCAGGCCGATTCCTTGGCGGCATCGGCATGGGGCGCGCTGTCGGTGCCCAGAAAGAACCGCGCATCGCCCGAAGTTGCCGCCGCCAGCAAGGCAAGGCGATGGCTTTCGCGCTTGGCGACCGGCAGGCAGTAGTAATGCGGCCGGATGCCGCCGACGAGGATATGATTGCGGTTGATGATCAGGTGATGGGTGGTGATGGTCGCTGCCAGCCCGGCATCGGCGCCTTGCACATAGGCCACGGCATCGGCGGTGGTGACATGTTCCATGATCACCCGCAGCCCCGGTGTGGCGCGGCGGATGGGATCGAGCACACGGTCGATGAACACCGCCTCGCGGTCAAAGATATCCACCGCCGGGTCGGTGACCTCGCCATGCACGCAAAGCGGCACGCCGGCCTCGGCCATGGCATCGAGCGTGGCGCGCACGGTATCGAAGCTGCGCACGCCCTGCGCCGAATTGGTGGTGGCCCCGGCCGGATAGAGCTTGACCGCATGGATGATGCCGGCGCGATGCGCGGCCACGAGATCGGCGGGGTCGGTGGCCTCGGTCAGATAGAGGGTCATCAGTGGCGTGAAATCGGCGCCCGGCAGCGCGGCGAGGATACGCTCGCGGTAGGCGGCGGCCTGCGCGCCGGTCACCACCGGCGGCACCAGATTGGGCATGATGATGGCGCGGGCGAAATCGCGCGCCGATTCCGGGGCGATCCCCTCCAGCATGGAGCCGTCGCGCAGATGCAGGTGGAAATCGTCGGGGCGGGTGAGAGTGAGTGTCTGGGCCATGGCCCGGCTTTAGCGCCTGCTTGCCCGCCTGTGAAGGGGGTGCGGGGGCTTGCGTGGCTCAGCCGTTGGATTGCCCCTTCGCCAGCGTCGCCTCGGCCTCGGCGAGCGCCTGGCGCAACCGCGGATGATCGACCCGTGAAAGCGCCGCGCGCAGCGCCTGCACCAGCCGCCGGGGGCGGTTCATGGCCTGCACCCGGCCCACGAGCCGGCCCAGATATTGCGGATGATCGCGCCGCCCGCGCCACAATTCATGGAAGCGATGCGCGCTCAATTCGCCCGTGCAGGCGGCATCGATCAGCGGGCGCAGCGTGCCCATGCGCGCCAGTTCGGCCTGCGGATCGCGCCCGATATGGCGCGCGCGCAGCTTGGTGACATGGCTGCCGCGAAACAGCGCGGCATGGACCGCATCGACCTGCTGCAACGGATCATAGAGCACGAAAACCTGCGCGCTGCCCTCGGTCATGTCGGGCGCATAGCCGAAGCGCGAGGTGAAATCATAGCGCCGCGCCGCCGGGAAGCGGCGGTCCCATTCGGCGAAATCGGTCGAAAGCGTGGCCTGCGGCGCCAGTGCCAGCACCGTCGCGCCGGGGGCGGCCACCGAGAAGGCCGCCGCGCCATAGCCGCCCATGCCCGCGCCATAGAAGACCACGCGGTCGAAATCCTCGAAGAAGGCATCGTCGATCAGCCGGTCGAAATAGCCCCAGACCGAATGGTCACGGTACCAGCTGTCCTCATGGGCGATGATCGACAGGCTGGACCAGCCGCGCGGCGCGGCGATCTGGTAGCCCAGCGGCATCTGCCCGCCACCGGCAGCGCGCACCCCGGCCATGGTTTCGAAAGTGACCAGCAGCACCGGGCCATGATCGCTGAAGAAGGCCGAATGGCGGGCGCCGAGGGATTCGAAATATCCCGCTTCCTCGCCGATCTCGTCCATGATCGCCAGCCAGTCGGCATCGGTCTGCGCCTCGCCCGCGTCAAAGATCTCGATCGTCTGCTCGTCGGACATCATGCCTCTCATACCGATGCGCGCGCGGCCCGGGGCCAAGCTCGGGGCCAAGCGCGAAAACCTGTCCCGAGGTTACACCAAGCGAGAATGGCAGAAAACGGTGCAGCGCGTGGCAAAGGCAAGGAATTCTTCGGGCCGGCGGAAAAGCCCGCGACCGGCGTTTCGCCATGGTGGATAATCGCCGGGCTGGCATCGCATTGTTGCGGCGCTCAGGTAAAGCGCACCTTGCCGATATAGGGCAGGTTGCGGTTGCGCTGCGCGTAATCGATGCCGTAGCCGACGACGAATTCATCGGGGATCTCGAAGCCGGTCCAGGTGGCCTTGATCTCGACCTCGCGGCGCGAGGGTTTGTCGAGCAGCGCGCAGACCTCCAGCCGCCGTGGCTCGCGCGACAGCAGCAGGTTCTGCACATGATGCAGCGTGAAGCCGGTATCGACGATATCCTCGACCACCAGCACATCGCGCCCGGCGATCTCGCCCCGCAGATCCTTGAGAATGCGCACCTCGCGCGAGGAATGCATCGAATCGCCGTAGCTTGAGGCTTCCAGGAAATCGACCTCCAGCGGCAGGTCGATCTCGCGTACCAGATCGGCGATGAACACGAACGAGCCGCGCAGCAGCCCGACCACGATCAGCTTCTCGGTATCCTTGAACGCCTCGGTGATCTCGGCGGCCAGCGCCTCGACCCGCGCGGCAATGGCTTTGGCCGAAATCATCTGCTCGATGACATAGGCGCTGTGGTCGGTGCTCATGGGGCTTTCCGTGCTGGCTGCATCAACAGGCGGCAGGAAAGCATCCCCGCGCGGCGCTGGCAAGGGCCGCAGGGGCGGAAGGGGGCGGCCGAAAAGGGGGGCGTCAGGATGCCGCAGCGGCAAGGGCGGGGGCAAAACCTGCCGGCCGGCCCTTGCCATCGCGCGCGCAGTTCGGGAAAAGGGCGCGAAGGATCACAGGTAGCCGATGCCCCGCCACGCAGAGACCCGCCATTTGCCCTATTCGGCGCAGCAGATCTACGATCTCGTGGCCGATGTCGGGCGTTACCCCGAATTCCTGCCCTGGACCGGGGCCGCGCGCATCCGCTCGCGGCGGCCGCTCGCCGGACGCTCGGAAGGGGCGGAGGTGATGGAGGCGGATCTGGTGATCTCGTTCAAGGTGTTCCGCGAGCGTTTCGGCTCGCGCGTCACCCTGCTGCCCGCCGAGGGGCGGATCGAGACCGAATATCTGGATGGCCCCTTCAGCCATATGCATTCGGCCTGGCAGGTGCGCGACCTGGAAGCGGGCGGTTGCGAAGTGCGCTTCCATGTCGATTTCGAGTTTCGCAACGCGGTGCTGCGCAAGGTGATCGGCGTGGTGTTCGACGAGGCTATGCGCCGCGTGGTCAGCGCCTTCGAACGCCGCGCCGACGCGCTCTACGCGTGACGCGGCGGCTGTTGACCCCGGCTACTGGCAGACAGCGCCGATCATGTTGCCGAACTGCGTTCTCGCCATGCAGGCTTCACCAAGGCCGAGGCCGGTGCCGGGATGGGTTGAAACCGGGTTCTCGTAGGGGCCGAAACGACCATGGGCGTTGCAGCAATACCTGGGCATCGACCGTGCACGGTATCGCACGGTGAAGGTTTCGCGCCATTGCAGCGGCCCCAGCAGCATGTCCAGCCTGACCCAGTAGCTCAGATCACCGACGCGTTGCGCGCCGGCGCGAAGATAGGGATCCGCCCAGCCTCCGTCGAACGGGTAGGGGTCATGGACAAGAACGGCATTGCGGCCCAGGTCATATCCCGCGATCAGGGCCACATGTTCCGATGCATAGAATGGCGGCCGCCCGGAGGGCGAGATGCCGATGATCACCGGATTGCCGGTGTCGATCTCGCGCATGATATCGCGCATCGACATGGCGGAAGCGTAATAAGTGCTGGTGAGTGCGGGGCTGCCGGCCCGGATCGGATACAGATCCAGCATGCGCTGCATGCCGCGTGCATCGCCGGCGGGAACGGTGCAATAGCGGCAATCCACGGTGCAGGGATGCATCTGCGGCGGGTTGTAGGCCAGTGAGCCGACGATGCCGCATTGGTAGGCGCCATCATTCGGTGAGAAGTTCACGGGTTGGATGCCGTAATGGCGAAACACCATTTCCCCAACCGCAAGCCAGCACCATACATGTGTGGCCTGCCGGACGGGGACGATTCGGTCCAGAACGCGCTGCTGTGCCATTGCCGACGGCGCGAAACCTGCCATCAGCACGATGACGGCAAGGTAGCGAAATGTCTTTCCCATCAATACCTCCTGTTTGCAAAGGAAGGGTGCGCTTGCCTGGAAAAGGGATCGTCCGAAATCAATTGTGCGGCGGTGCCGCGCTGCTTCCTGATAGGCAAGCAGCCTTCAGGGTCGCCCGGGAACGCCCTTCAGTCAATGTTTCTGATGAAAGGAAGGAAGCGCGGCATGTCGAAAGACGGTGCCGCGCTTGGTGAAATTCGGTCGCTGGTGCGCGGCCTAGTCTTCGCGCCCGCCGGTGATCAGCCTCAGTTGCGGCTTGCCGCGCGGGGGCTGGGCGGCGGGGGCCTCGGGGTTGGTGATCACCCCGGGGCGCGAGCCGCGGCGCAGCGGCGTCAGGTCGTGCTGCAGCTCGGGCTGTTTCTCTGCCTGCATTTCGGCCTGCGGCACCGGGCGACGCGGGGCGACGGGTGCGGCGTGGCGCTGTTCGGTCACCGGGTTGGGTGTCACGGCAGGCTGCGCGCCGGGCATCGGCTGGGCGATCTGCATCTTCTGCGCCGTCAGCTTGAAGCGGCGCGGGCTTCGGCCGATCTGGCCATGGGTTTCGAAGACCCCCATGACGCGGGTGATGCGCCCGTCGTCGTCGAGCAGCGGCAAGAGCAGCAGAAGCCCGTCCATCGCCGGCTTGCCCAGCCCGCTTTCGGCGCGGATCGGCAGTTGCGCGCGCGCGCCTTTCGACACCTGATCGAGCGCATTGCCCAGCTCGGTGCGGGCGTCGAGGGTGAAGAACACGCCCAGCGGCATGCCGCGCGGCTCCATGCCCAGCAGATGCTCCAGATGGTTGCCGGCGATGCGCAGCCGCGCCACCTGCGGCGCCACCAGTTCGGCGACGAAGGTGAACTCCAGCGCAGTGGCGATATGGCGCGGCTCGACCTCGGCGCGGCGCGGGGCGACGCGCTGGCCGCGCAGCTCATCCCAGTAGCGCAGCACGCGATTGCATTGCGGGTATTCCGGTGCCGGAGCGCGAAGCGCGAAGGGCAGGCGCAGGATCTTGCCGGCCTGATCGCGGATCGTCGAGGATACGTTGGAAAGGGATTCCGACATCGGGACACTCCACTGCTGGACCCCGCACCGCTTTCACTCTGGCCTTCCGGGGGGTCCGGTGTTTACGTTTCGTTAGCCAGTCTTGCTATGGTCTTACTATAGCCACATTGCGGCGAAATGGAGGCGAAATCAGTGCAAATGGTTAATTCTATGACGGGTTTCGCCACATTTGGCGGCGAGATCATGGCACCTTCCGGCGTGATTTCGGCACAATGGGAGCTGCGCGGCGTGAATGGTCGCGGATTGGATACAAGGTTCCGTCTGCCGGAGGGAACCGAGGGTCTGGAGGCGGCGCTGCGCAAACGTCTTGCTGCCCGAATCCAGCGCGGATCGCTCAATCTGGCCCTGCGGTTGACCCGGCGTGATTCGGCCCCGCCGCTGCGGCTCAATGCCGAGGCGCTGGAGGCCACATTGGACATGCTTGCGCGTGCCGAGGCCGCCGCCACGGCGCGCGGCATGGTGCTGCGCCCGGCCTCGGCCGCCGAGATGCTGTCGCAGCGCGGCGTGGTGGACAGTGCCCCCGATACCCCCGATCCGGCCGCCATGCTGGAGGCGCTGCTGGCCCAGGCCGACCGGCTGATCGAGGAGTTCTGCGCCAGCCGGCAGGCCGAGGGCGCGGCATTGCAGAGGGTGCTGGAAGGCCAGATCGCCCAGATCGAAGCCTTGCAGGCGCAGGCCGTTCAGGCCGCCGGCGCGCGCCGTCAGGATCAGGCCGAAGCGCTGGCGGCGGCGCTGGCGCGGCTGGGCGAGGCGGCGCCGCAGCTCGATCCCGGGCGGCTGGAGCAGGAACTGGCGCTGATCGCGTTGCGCAGCGACATCACCGAGGAGCTGGACCGGCTGGCCGCGCATTGCGCCGCCGCGCGCGCCCTGCTGGCGGCGGGCGGCACCATCGGCCGCAAGCTGGATTTCCTGATGCAGGAGTTCAACCGCGAGGCCAATACGCTCTGTTCCAAGGCGCAGAATGGCGAGCTGACCCGGATCGGGCTTGACCTCAAGGCGGTGATCGACCAGATGCGCGAGCAAGTGCAGAATGTGGAGTAGGGCATGACCCGGCGCGGGCTTCTGATCATCCTGTCCTCGCCCTCGGGCGCGGGCAAATCGACGCTGGCGCGCCGGCTGATGGGCTGGGACACCAGTTTGCGGTTTTCGGTCTCGGCCACCACAAGGGCGCCGCGCCCCGGCGAGGTGGATGGCGAGCATTACCACTTTCTGGATCGCGCCGCCTTCGAGGGCATGGTTTCGCGCGGCGAGATGCTCGAACATGCCGAGGTGTTCGGCAACTACTACGGCTCGCCCAAGGGCCCGGTGGAAGCCGCCATGAGCGAGGGGCGCGATACGCTTTTCGATATCGACTGGCAGGGCGGCCAGCAGGTGCGCAATTCCAGCCTGGGCCGCGATGTGGTCTCGGTCTTCGTGCTGCCGCCCTCGATCGCGGCGCTGGAGGATCGGTTGCGCCAGCGCGCGCAGGACAGTGACGCGGTGATTGCCGGGCGCATGGAAAAGTCGCGCGACGAGATCAGCCATTGGGCGGAATATGATTATGTGCTGGTCAACCGCGATATCGACACCGCCGCTGACGAATTGATCGCCATCATCCGCGCCGAGCGCATGCGCCGCGACCGTCAGCCGGGGCTCAATGATTTCGTGCGCGGGCTGAACGAGGAATTCAGCGCCCGCAACCAGGGGGAACAGCCATGATCTATGCGCTCGACGAGCAATCGCCGGAACTGCATGCAACCGCCTGGGTGGCCCCCGGCGCGCATGTCATGGGCCGGGTGCGGCTGGCGGAAGGCTCGTCGGTCTGGTTCGGGGCGGTGCTGCGGGGCGACAACGAATGGATCGAACTGGGCGAGGGCTCGAACATTCAGGAAGGCTCGACCCTGCACACCGATATCGGCTTTCCGCTCAGCATCGGGCGCGATTGCACCATCGGCCATAATGTCATCCTGCATGGCTGCACCATCGGCGACGAGAGCCTGATCGGCATGGGGGCTGTGGTGCTCAACGGGGCGCGGATCGGGCGCAACTGCCTGATCGGGGCGGGCGCGCTGATCACCGAGGGCAAGGAAATTCCCGATGGCTCGCTGGTGATGGGCAGCCCCGGGCGCGTGGTGCGCATGCTCGACGAACCGGCGATCCGGAAGCTGCGGGCATCAGCCGCCGGCTACCGCGCCAATGCCGAGCGTTTTCGCAAGGGGCTGCGCGCGCTCTGAGCCGGTTCAGGCGGTGCCTTCCAGCCGCGCCGCCAGATCATTGAGCACCGCCACCCGGATCGCAGAGGCCAGCCCCTGATCGCCGCGCGCAGCGTCGATCTCGGCGGCCAGTTCGTTGATCCCCTTGTCCTGCCGCCGCGCCAGCGCGCGAAACGCCTGCCAGAATTCCGTTTCCAGCGAAACCGAGGTTCGATGGCCATGCAGGGTCAGCGAATGTTTCTGCGGACGTTTGTTCAAGGGCGACTCGTGGGCGGAAGGGGTGGGCTGTTCAGGCGGGCGCGAATCGACCGGGCGGATATCGCTGCGGCGACGGGCATTCAGGGCGGGTGCAGCCTGGCGCTCAAGGCTTGGGCATCTCGTCCCTGCGGCGGATATCGCGCCGCAGAGGGCGCGCTGTCAATGAAAAAGCGTAACCGGCGGGCCCGACAGCGCCAACCGGCGCGCTGCTGCCCCTGTTGATTTTCCTTTTACCAACAAAGCATTGAGCGCCCCGTCCGGGCATTGCGCGGCATGTTATCGGATAGCAGCCGCCCGGTTATCGCCTGTCGCCCCCGCGTTTTTGCCTGACCGGCCGGGGCTGGGCAGTCTGGGCTCATCGGTGCTGCCCGGAAAGGCCCGCCACCAGCGCAACGCTCAAGCGCAAGTCAGGGGCCGATCCCAAATGCCGATGCCGACGCAAGATCGACTGAACCAACCTCGACGCCCGAACGACAACCCCTCACGGACCCGTTCAACCAGACCCGGACATAGGAGACCACCATGTTTCATCGTATCGCCAACACCTCTGCCGCCGCGCTGATCCTCGCCAGCACCCTCTTTGCCGCTCCCGCCATGGCCTTTGGCGGCCACCGCATCCAGGTGGAGCAGTGGGGCCACAACAACACCGTCGGTGGCGGGCAGAGCGGCTACGGCCAGCGCCTGACCGTCATCCAGGACGGTTCCAGCAACCTGTCGGTCAATACCCAGGACGGCCGGCGCAACCGCGCCGTGGTCGGCCAGAGCGGCCATCGCAACACCGTCGATACCCATCAGTGCGGCCGTCAGAACGCGGTCGGCGTGGCCCAGATCGGCAGCCGCAACAATGCCGAGGTCGAACAATGCGGCCGGCGCAATGTCGCGGCGGTGGTGCAGGTGGGCCATGGCTCCAGCGCCTCGGTGCAGCAGAATGGCTCGAACAACGTCGTGGCCATCGTTCAGGAATGACCGGTCCCGGGGCGTCCCAGCCCCCAGACCTCGCCGGCTGCGGGCTTCGGTTCGCAGCCGCCCCCCTCCAGACAGGAGCAGTCCCATGACCCAAGTGTATCCCTTCACCCGCAGCACCGCGCTGGTTCTTGGCTTTGCCGTGGCCGGTTTCGCCGCCGCCGCCTGTGGCGTTCCCGCGCTTCAGGCGCAAGGCGAACCGGTGGTGGCCATCGCTGCCAACGAGCCGGTGCGCTGCGAAATCCGCATCGACGAGGCGCGCGGCTCGACGACCATCGAGGGCCGGGTCAGCGCCGATCAAGCGGTGCGCGGCAGCTACCGGCTGGCCATCACCAGCCGCTCGGGCGGCGGACAGGCAACGATCAGCCAGTCGGGCGATTTCACCGCCGGGCCGAACGAGCCGGTGCTGCTGGGCCAGACCACGCTGCGCGGATCGCGCGCCAGTCACCGGGCCGAACTTGACCTGCAGGTCGAGGGCCGGCGGCTGAGCTGCGCTGAAGCCAGCGCGGCAGCGCGCGAACTTTGAACCCTTCGCCGCGCCCGCACGAGATATCCATGCAACCGCATCTTCCCAGACCCCCAACCTGACTCAACCCAATCCAGAGGAATGCTGCCATGAAACCGCTTCTGCTTGCCCTGACCCTCGCCACCGCGACCGCCACCACCGCCACGCTTGCTCCGCAGACCGCCGAGGCGGGCTCGGGTTCCGTGGCCATCCAGCTCAACGCCCGCAATGCCGATGAGGCCATGGCGCTCCGCTTCGGCCTGGCGCTCTATGCGATGCATCAGGATGTGCGCAGCAACGGCCATGTCAGCCAGAACGGCGCCCATAACGCCGCCGGTATCCTGCAAAGCGGGCGTGGCAGCCAGGCCATCGTGCATCAGGAGGGCGACGGCCATCGCGGGTCGGTCGCCCAGCGCGGCAACAACCATGCGCATGGCCTGTTCCAGTTCGGCCGCAACACCGATGCCCATGTCGAACAGCATGGCCATGGCGAGACCGGCGTAACCATCGTTTATGGCTGGTAAGCCTTGATTCACTGACAGGCGGGGGCGGGCAGGGGCTCGCCCTTTTTGCATGTCTCATCGTTGCATATGCAATGAATTGACTCGAATCGCGATCTCTGCTTGATTGCCGGCATCATTGCAAATGCAACGAATGGAGAGCCCCGATGACCCCCAACCCCGCCGCGCCCGCGCTCAAGATCGAGCAGATGCACCATGTCGCCTATCGCTGCCGGGACGCCAAACAGACGGTGGAATGGTATACGAAGATGCTGAACATGGATTTCGTTCTGGCCATCGCCGAGGATCGCGTGCCCTCAACGCATGAGCCCGATCCCTATATGCATATCTTCCTCGATGCCGGCATGGGCAATGTGCTGGCGTTTTTCGAGCTGCCGACCAAGCCAGAGATGGGCCGCGATCCCAATACCCCGGTCTGGGTGCAGCATATCGCCTTCAAGGTGAAGGACCGCGCCACGCTGCTGGCCTTCAAGGCACATCTGGAGGCGAACGGCGTCGAGGTGCTGGGCGTCACCGATCATTCCATTTTCCATTCGATCTATTTCTTCGACCCCAATGGCCACCGGATCGAACTGGCCTGCCCCGATCCGCAGGAAGAGGCGCTGCTTGAGCGGCTGGATGCGGTGAAATGGGATATGCTGGAGGAATGGAGCCGCACCAAACGCGCGCCCAAACATGCCGAATGGCTGCATGCCCGGGAACTGGGCAAGCCTGACGCGGCCTGAGCGGGGTGTGAACCGGCTGGCGGGCTGCTAGCGCTGCGCCAGCCAGCGCTCCTCCAGCGCTTCGATGGCCCGGATGCGGTCCTCGGCGGCGGGGTGGCTGGCCAGCCAGACCGGCGGGGCGCCGCCATGGCCGGTCAGCGCGCCGAGCTTGGCGAAAAGCGCCTTTTGCGGCGCGGTGCCGATGCCGGCCTTGGTCAGCAGCGCGGCGGCATATTCATCGGCCTCGTATTCATCGGCCCGGCTGAGGCTGGCGGCCAGCACCGTCACCAGCGCCCCGGCGATCAGCGCGCCGATCCCCGGCAGCAGCCGGTTGAGCACCGTGGCCAGCGCCACCCGGATCGCATTCTGCCCCGAGAAATCGATCATCCGCCGCCGCGTATGGCCCAGCGCCACATGGCCCAGTTCATGCGCGATGACCGAGGCCAGTTCCTCGGCGCTGACCTGGCCCGCGTGATACTTGCGCAGGAAACCCCGGGTCAGGAAGATGCGCCCATCGGGTGCCGCCAGCCCGTTGACCGGCTCGATCTCATAGACATGCACGCGGATACGCTTGAGCCCCACCGCCGAGGCCATGCGGGACGTCAGCTCATTGAGCCGTTTATCGACCAGCAGCGTCGAATGCGCATCCAGCTCGCGCCGGGTGCGCCAGGCCGAAAACTGATACATCAGGAGCGCATAGCCGATGATCAGCAGGAAGGGCAGAAACTTCATCATGCCCCCGATATGGCGTTCTTGGGTGCCCGGGGCAAGATCATCGGCGCTTGAAGGGGCAGGAAGGGCAGGGCGGGGCATGATCGCCCGCCCCGCCCGCAACCGCGAAAACCCCGCTTACGCGACTTCGGCGTAATCCTCGGCCTCGGTATCGGCCATCTCATCGCCATGTTCGTCGATGCAGATCGTGGGCAGGGGCATGTCATCGGCCACCGGCGCGCCGATCATGTAGCTGCCGGTCTCGGTGATGGTGCCGTCCTCGGCGATCTCATAGGTGATGATCTCTTCGAGCGTTTCGCCCTCGGCATCGGGGTAGAGCCGCAGCATGGCTTCCAGATAATCATCGAGCGTGCCCTCGGCGCCCTCGGCGAGCATGTCGCGGAAGATGAAGAGGCCGTAGTCGGGCGCGCCCTCGTCATTGTAGCTGAAGACGAAGAAGACCTTGTCCGGCGTGTCGCAAATGGGCTCTTCGGGGTCGACGGGATCTTCGGGTTCCTCGGGCACCGAGACGCCCTTGATCGAACCTTCGGGCGTGCTGGTCGAGGTGGCGCGCACGCCGAAGAAATCGATCTCGTCAAGGCTGCTGACGCCATTGAGCGTTATCGGCCCCAGCGACTGGCCCTCGCTCAGATAGGTTTCCTTGTCGGTGCCCTCGCGCCCCAGCCCGGGCCGGCTGAGCGCCTGCGCCCCGTCCCATTGCACGCGCTCGCCATCATATTGCGAACCTGCGCCATTCATGTTGAGCGGCCCGCCGAGCCCGGCGCTGGTGCCGGAATGATCGGAATCGCCCCAATAGAGGGCGTTCACATCCATATGCCCGCTGTTGACGGTGATCGTGGCGGATACCGTGCCATCGGAACCCTGGGTCAGCGTCACGGTATAGGAGAGACCGTTTTCCTGATACTCGAAGACCTTCATGCGTTATTCCCTCCATTGCAGGGCGCTGGCGCTTCAGCCCGCCACTTGCCGCATGGGGGTGCGGTGTGGGGGCTGCGCAACGCCTGATTGCAAAATGCAAACTTCGATAAATTGTTCATAATCCCTGTTGGCGGCGGGATATATTGACCCCGCGGAAACGGACCGTTTCCGGAAAGCCGCCAGTCAGCCCAGCAGCAGCATTGCCCCGAGCATGGCGATGAAGGCGGCGGTGACCAGAAAGCCCAGCAGGCCGGGCGCCATGTCGCCCTGCGCATCGGGCAGCAGTTCGGCAAAGATCATCCACAGCATCGCCCCGGCCGCCAGCCCCAGCCCGATCGGCAACCAGGGCGCGAAGGTCAGAACGAACAGGAAGGCCGGCACCGCCAGAAGCGGCTGCGGCAAGCTGGAGGCCACGGCGAATATCGCCGCGCGCCCGACACTGGCGCCGCGCGGCACCATGACCAGCGCAATCGCCAGCCCCTCGGGGATATTGTGCAAGGCGATGGCGAGGGTGATGAAGCTGCCCAGTTGCTCGCCGCCGCCCCAGGCCACGCCAACGCCGACGCCCTCGGCGGCGGAATGGGCGGTCATCACCGCCATGATCAGGATGATGCGGTTGCGATCTGCCCGCAGCTGCCGCGCTTTGCCGCCCGGTGCCTCAAGGCTGCTCTCAGGGCTTTCGGGCAGCAGGCGCCGCGCCAGCGCGATCAGCAAAAGCCCCAGCGCCAGACCCAGCAGCGTGCGCGGGGCGCTCAGTTCGAAGCCTTCGATCACCAGACCGAACGAGGCCGCCAGCATCAGCCCGGCGGCCAGCGCGGTGCCGATGGCGCGCGCCTGCCGCGTGGCGCGGCGCATGAACAGAAGCGGCAGCGCGCCGAGCCCGGTGGCCAGCGCCGTCAGCAGCGCGGCCAGAAATACGGTCAGGATGCTGATGCTGATCATCGCGCGCTCTTGCTGCCGCCGCAGCAGGGCGGGGTGGCTGTCCGTGCAGGGTTTCGCGTGGCGCGGATGCTGTCAAGAGCGGGATCAGGGCGCGCGCTCAAGGGGTGTTGTCGGTGCCGCAATCGAGGCGGATTTCCTCGGCGAAATCGCGGCCCACGGCGGGAAAGGCGCTTTCATAATCCTCGACGCCGCCGGCGAACAGCTCATCGAGCGCCGCTTCCAGCTGGGCCTGTGCGAAGGCGCGGTCGGGCACGAAGATGCGCGCCCGGCAATCGCCGGTGCCGCTCGATGCGGCGGCGATGGTATAGGCGACGTAATATTCGGGGTCATAGACGCGGATCACCAGCGGTCCGGCCTGCGCATCGGCGGGATCGA
>ERZ869909.771-NODE-771-length-32108-cov-5.762324_pt1 | contig 32108 bp, 31 predicted proteins | sample MGYA00520892_ERZ869909 | MGnify/ENA primary metagenome ERZ869909 (study PRJEB32215, sample SAMEA104723947) | bioreactor metagenome | biome: bioreactor; feature: anaerobic bioreactor; material: water | place: China | collected 2015-03-12 ...
CCACGAGCGCAGGATGTATTCCTGGATAGCGGCCTTGATCCACCACATCGCATAGGTGGCAAGCCGGAAGCCGCGCTCCGGCTCGAACTTCTTCACGGCCTGCATCAGGCCGACATTGCCTTCGGAAATGACCTCGCCGATCGGCAGGCCATAGCCGCGATAGCCCATGGCGATCTTGGCCACGAGCCTCAGATGGCTGGTGACGAGCTTGTGCGCGGCGTCGGTGTCGTCATGCTCCTGATAGCGCTTGGCGAGCATGTACTCTTCCTGCGGCTGGAGCATGGGAAATCGTCTGATCTCCTCGAGATAGCGGGAAAGCCCGCCTTCTCCGGAGACGATGCTGGGTAGCGTCTGGGCCATATAGCACCCTCCCTCTTCTGGTCGTTCGCGCCCCCGCGAATCGGCGGACGCCTCAAGCATGGCCGCCTCGAGGCGCACCACACCGATGTCGTTATATAACGACGTTTACGGCGAAAACACGAATGAATAGGCCGAAACGCTGCGTCACGAAAAAATGAACGGGCGTGGCGACCCGGTCACTCCCCACCCCAACGCCGGAAGCCTTCGACGAGTTCCGCCATGTCCGGAGGCAGCGGCGCCTCGAAACGCATCGGCTCGGCCGTCGCAGGGTGGCGGAAGGCGAGCAGCCGCGCATGCAGCGCCTGGCGCGGGAAGGCGCGCACCATGGCCGCCAGCGGCTCGGCCAGCTTGTTGGCCTTGGTCGCGAAGGCGCGGCCATAGTCGCGGTCGCCGATCAGCGGATGGCCGACATGCGCCATATGGACCCTGATCTGGTGGGTGCGGCCCGTCTCCAGCCGGCATTCGACCAGCGCCGCGACGGGCGGGCGCTCGCCTCGCGCATCCTCGCCGAAGCGCTCCCTGACGGTGAAATGCGTCACCGCATGGCGGGCGTCGCCCCGCCCCTGCGGCACCACCGCGCGGCGCGTGCGGTCGGATGCCGAGCGGCCGAGCGGCGCGTCGATCGTGCCGGCATTGCGCGCCGGCGCGCCCCACACCAGCGCGTCATAGGCGCGTTCCAGGTCGCCGGTGCGGCCATGGTCGGCGAAGGTTTCCGACAGCGCCCAGTGGGCGCGGTCGTTCTTGGCCACGACGAGCACGCCACTCGTGTCCTTGTCGAGACGGTGGACGATGCCGGGCCGCCGCACCCCGCCGATGCCCGACAGCGACGCCCCGCAATGGGCGATCAACGCATTGACCAGCGTCCCGTGCGGATTTCCCGCCCCGGGATGCACGACGAGGCCGGCCGGCTTGTCGATGACGATGACGTCGTCGTCCTCGTGGAGCACGCAAAGCGGGATGTCCTCGGCCGCAGGCGCGGCAGGCTCCGGCGCGGGCAGGACGAGCGACACGCGCCCCCCCGCCGCCAGCCTGTGCCCCGGCGTGCGCACCGTCTGCCCGTCGACCCGCACCTGCCCGTCGCGGATCAGCGCCTGGAGGCGGCTTCGCGACAGGTCGGGCGCGAGCCGCGCGGCAAGCCACTGGTCGATGCGCGCGCCGGCCGCCTCGCTCTCGGCGGTCAACTCTTTCAATGCGGGCGCGGCTTCGCTATCAGGGTCGCTCATGAACCAACCGGATGGGACCGCCGATGGCCGGAATCGCAGACGAAGAGCAGGAAAAGCCCCTCGACCCGGCGGCCGAGCGGCTGCGCCGCAAGCTCATCCGCTTCATGGTCATCAATCTCGGCCTCCTGTTCGTCGCCCTTATGGCGGTGGCAATAGCCATTGTCTACCGTGCCGGCCGCAAGGACGAGCCGCCGGCCATGGCCGTGCCGGAACTGCCGGTCCCCGCTCCCGGCGAGATGCTGCGCGGCAACATCGTGCTGCCCGAGGGCGCGCGCATCGCCAGCCACGCGCTGTCGGGCAGCCGCATCAGCCTCGACGTCCTGCTCCAGGACGGCGGCCGGGCGATCTACATCTACGACACGACCACGCGCGACATCGTCGCCCGCTTCGACGTCGCCTACCGTCGATAGACGGCTCGCGACAATTTCATCGCCGCGAGGTTGCATTTCCCGCGATTCACCTCTATATCGCGGCTTCGGCAAGCGCCCATCGTCTAGCGGTCAGGACGGCGCCCTCTCACGGCGCAAACAGGGGTTCGATTCCCCTTGGGCGTGCCAATAAAATCAAATACTTAGCAGACTTCTTCCGAAGCCGTCGAATAAGGGCCGAATAAGCCCTTGTGAGCATCGGTGCATAAGCATGGATTCGCCGCCCGGTGTGCGAACAGAGGCTAACCGTGCCGACAACCTTTCATGCCAGCCCGCCCACGAAACCGCCCGTTGCGCTGTTCGACTGCTAAAATTGACTCCCGGCCTTTCGGCCGTTCGCAGGCATTGCCGCCTATCCTGTTCATATGGCTTGGAACCAATCGCGACCGATCTACCGGCGACCCCGTAAGGCGCATCGGCCGGCCGTGCCCATGCTGCTAGGTGGCCGGCTGTTTGCAAGTGCTGCCGGCGTCGAGGTCACGTCGGGCGGCGTATCGCTGGATAGCGTCCGGGCGCTGCTTCCGGGGTCGGGCTGCAACATCAAAGGCAATATCAGCGTCAACACTGGTGAACGCATCTATCATATGCCGGGTCAGGAGTATTATGACGCCACCCGGATTTCACCTGAGCATGGCGAGCGATGGTTTTGCAGCGAAGAGGAAGCACGCCACGCCGGTTGGCGGAAAGCCCTTACCCGTTAGCCCGGCCTAAATCCTATCCCAATGGCCCCTGCGGCTTCCTCGTCCACAGTCGCGCTTAGGATCGAAGGGCGCACTGATCCACCCCCATTGAATGGGTCCACCTTGAGTTATGGTTTTGACCATGAAGGACGTGCCCTACGCGAAAGGTGCCGTTTGACGCAGCCGGAAGGACCAGTCGGAAGCGGTCATCCGCGGAACGGACATTCTCCTGGCAGACATCCTCAACGATGCCGCCATCATTGGCCTGCTTCAGAATGAACGCGATCTGCTGCTCGTTGAACCTTGACTTCTTCATGGTCCTTCCTCGCTTCGCCTGCCTGGCACATTACGAGAAAGTTCCCATTTCAAGCAGTTCAGGCGGAGGTAGATCAACAGGCCAATGGACGGCACATCCTGATCGCTTGGTAGCGTGTAAGCGTTGCATTAATGCCAAGGGTGAATTTTACTATTCAATCGCGAGCGCTTTCAGACTGGCGAGCATATCGTCGTCGACCGGAATGCCTTCCCGCTCCGCCTGGCGGCGTTTCGTATAGCGCCGGTCTCCGGGTAGGCGTTCCTGCCCAGCTGCCCCCAACCGCGAGAACAACTGTTCGGCACGCTCCGCAAATTGATGCTGTCCCGCTCGTTCCGGATCGACGAGGACGAGCGTTTCTCCAGTGCGCGGCGTTTGCGCGCCGGAAAAACCCGACTGGTCAACCTCGAATGAAAAGCTTCCGCCGGTCAGGCCCGCGCAAAGAAGCTCCACCATCATGGCGATGGAGGAGCCCTTGTGGCCACCGAACGGAAGAAGGGCGCCGCCAGCGACGACAGCGGTGGCATCCGTGGTGGGAAGGCCGTCCCGATCGACGGCGCAGCCCTCGGGCAGGGGCTCGCCCGAAGCCGCCGCGAGCTTGATATCCCCGAACGCCATCGCGCTCGACGCCTGGTCGAAGACCACCGGGTCCTCCGACAGCCTCGGTACCGCGAAGGCCATGGGGTTGGTGCCGTAGACAGGCGTGTGGCCGCCCCACGGCACCATGCGCGTTATGCTGTTGACGAAGCAGAGCGCGACGAGCCCGCAGCGGGCAAACGGTTCCACGTCCGGCCAAAGCGCCCCGAAATGGTGCGAATCCCGGATCGTGACCAGACAAACGCCCCGCTTGCGCGCCATGTCGACGGAGGGCTCGAAGGCTTTCCGCAGAGCGGGCTGGGCAAAGCCGTTGCGGGCATCGACCCTGATTGTTCCCGCTTCTTCACCGGCGGTTTCCAATGCGGGCTCGGCAAAGCCGTCAACCCAGCCGCTTTCCAGCGAATCCACATAACCGCGCAACCGGAACAGACCGTGGCTGCTTGCTCCGTCGCGCTCCGCGCCGACGCAATTCTCGGCCATGATGGAAGCATTTTCCGGGGAGGTTCGATGGCGGACGAAAACATCCCTGACCTGACCGGTTAGGGTCTCGATAGCGATGCGGCGCATCCGGTTTCTCTCTTCCTGGGACGGCTGGCGGTTCGTCAGTCGACGCGATAGCGTTCGACCGCGTCCCAATCGACATCGATGCCGAGACCCGGCCCGTCCGGAACGTAGATATGGCCATCCCTGATCGACAGGCCTTCGTGGATCATGTCGTCGACCAGAAGGAAGTCCGGAATATAGTAGTCGCTGCCGTAGCGGACATTCGGAGTCGCTGCCATGAAGTGCAGGCTTGCCGCAATGCCGATGCCTGACTCCCACATGGCGCCCGCATAGCACGACATGCCTGCCGCCTCGAAAATCGCCGCGACCTTGCGCGAACGCGTTATGCCGCCAGGCTTCATCAGCTTGATGCTCGCCATGTCGGCCGCGCGCATCTGCACGACGTCGAGAGCGTTGCGCAACGAGAAAACGCTCTCGTCGGCCATGATCGGCGTGTCGATCGCCGCCGTGATCTCGGCCATGGTAGCAAGGTCCTCGCCGACGACCGGCTGCTCCATGAAAGTGGGCTCGAACGCTTCGAGCGCTCGACAGGTGCGGATCGCATGCTCGCGCCTGAGGCCCTGGTTGAAGTCGATGCGCATGTCGGCATTGCCCGGAAGCATGCGGCGGATCGCCTCGATACGGGCCACCTCCTGCTTGTAGGGCAGCACGCCCGTCTTGATCTTGAACACAAAAATGCCCTGATCGAGCAGCCAGCGGATTTCCTCGAGGTCTTTTTCGATGTCCTGGTTGGCTATGGAATAGCTGACCGTCGTCTTCTTGCGCACCGCGCCGCCGATGAAGGCATGGATCGGCTTGCCAAGGGCCTTGCCGACGATATCCAGCAGCGCCATGTCGATGGCGGCCTTCGCAAAAGGATAATCGTGCAGCGTGGCGTCCATGAGCATCAGCAGCGCTTCGATCTCCGACGCATCGTGGCCGACAATGGCCGGGCCGAGATATTTGTCGATCGCCGCCTTCACCGACCAGGCATTGTCGGCGAAGCAGGGCCACGGCGAAGCCTCCCCCACCCCCGTCAATCCGTCCTCGGTGGTGATGCGGACGATGACGTTGTCGACCTTTTCCAGCGACCCGATTCCCAGCACCCCGCGATGCCGGATCGGAATCGATACGATGATGGCTTCCACGCTCTTGATCTTCATGACGCTTTTCGTCCTGCCTTCGGCAATGTTGGGGCTGTCCGTGCTCTATTACTGCTCATCGATCTGGGATCGGACGAGGCCGGTGATCTCTCGGCGATGGCGGTTGAATTCCTCGGAGGTCGTATCGCGCGGCCGCGCCATCTCTATCGGGATGTCGGCTTTGATCCGGCCCGGCCGCTTCGTCATTATCACCACGCGGTCGGCCAGCATGATCGCCTCGTCCACGCTGTGGGTGACGAACAGCACGGTCCTTTTCGTCTCCTGCCATACACGGATCAGCTCCTCGCCGAGCAGCGCGCGGGTCTGGGCGTCGAGCGCGGCGAACGGCTCGTCCATCAGGAGCACGTCGGGATCGTTGACCAGCAGCCGGGCGATGGCGATTCGCTGTTGCATCCCGCCGGACAGTTGGTGGGGGTAGGAATCGGCGAATTCCTCGAGATTCATCACCGAAAGCCAGTGTCTTGCGCGCTTCCAGCGCTCCTCCTGTCCGATTCCGCGAATTTCGAGACCGAACTCCACGTTCTGCCGGGCAGTTCGCCATGGGAAGAGCGCGAACTGCTGAAACAGCATGCCGCGGTCGCGACCCGGTCCGCTGACGGGCTGGCCGTCCTTGGTGACGACGCCGGCTGTCGCCTTCTCAAGCCCCGCGGCGATGAACAGCAAGGTGGACTTGCCGCATCCGGATGGACCGAGAAGACAGACAAACTCGCCCTCGTCGACATCCAGATCGACATCGTCGATCGCCACCAGAGGGCTGGGCAGATCGGTGCCAAACGCCTTCCGCAACTTTCTGATCGAGAGCTTCATTGGGTGGAATCCGCGATAAGTCCCTTTTGCCAGCGCAGCGTGCGCGACATGATCAGGCGAACGATGAGATCCAGCAGGTAGCCGATCGCACCGATGGCGATCATGCCGGCGATCACGATGTCGGACCGCACGATCATGCGCGCTTCCGTGATCAGATAGCCGAGACCCGAACGCACCGCGATCAGCTCGGCGACGATAACGCATGTGAAGGCTATGCCCACGGCGACCCTCAGGCCGGTGAACACGGCCGGCATTGAGGCGGGGACGATCACCTTGGTGAAGATCGTGTAGGACGAGGCACCCATGGTTTGCGCCGCCCATACGAGGTGCTTGGGAACGGACTTCACGCCATGGCTCGAATTGAGGATGATCGACCAGACCGTCCCGATGAAGACGAGGAAAACGGCCGGACGGTCGCCGATGCCCATCAGGATGATCGACAGAGGTATCCAGGCGGATGCTGGGATGGGGCGCATTCCGTTCACCGTTCCCCCGAACAGGCGGTTGGCCAGCTCGGAATAACCCATCGCCAAGCCGAGCGGAACGCCCACCGCCACCGCCAGCGCATAGCCCGCCGCGACGCGTTTCAGGCTTGCGCTGATATGAACGAAGAGCGTCCCGTCCGCAATCATCTGGAACAGGGCGGCAAAGACGGTGGTGGGCGGCGGCAGCAGGATATTCCCGTAGCCCCCGACCCGGATTAGCAGCTCCCAGGCCGTTAGGAACAAGACGGGGATCAGCAGCGGCGCCAGGCGGAAAACAAGAGGATACAGTCTCAACGGTTTGCTCACATCTGTCTCGAGCCTGCGATTTCCCCCGGAAAGGGGCGGTCAAAGTGGCTGGCATCGTCGCCAGCCACTTTGACGCGTCTACTGTTCCGCGGCCGCGAGAAGGGACTCGTCGATGAAACCGTTCCAATCGATCTTGTCGTATTCGTCCTGCGAGATGAAATTCATATCTACTTGGAATTTTGCCAGTGCCTTGATATTGTCGACATTTATCGCGTAGGTGAGTTCTATATTGTCCATCGAAGCCGTCATGATTTCTTCGGGAACCTTGTAGTTCTCAACGCCAGTCTTGACGATTTCGGCAGGATTCTCGCGGTAATAGTTGACGGCGTTTATGTGAGCCTTGACCACCGCTTTTGCGAGATCGGGGTATTCCTTGATGAAGGCGGCTTCCATCTCGATGCCGGAGTCGATGGCGCCGAGTTCGGTGTCGTACGGATAGGACAGTATCTTGGCGCCGAAGTTCTGCACGCCGAAGGCCGCCCATGGCTCAAAGCCCATATAGGCGTCGATGGAGCCGCCGTTCAGCGCCAGCGGCTGGTCGGTTGCCGGCATGTTGATCAGCGTCACGTCCCTGTTGGGGTCGAGGCCGTTCTTGCGCAACAGCGCAATCAACGTCATCTGTTCGATCGATCCGAAGGTTACGCCGATGCTTTTCCCCTTGAGGGCGGCCACGTCGGCGATGTCGGAGCGTCCAACCAGCGCACGCCCCTTTTCATTCGTGGAAGCGACGATGACGACCTCCTTGCCGCGGGCGCGCAGCAGCACGGATGCGGTCAAGCCCGCATAGGAGGCCTGGGCATAGCCGGAGACGACGGCTTCGAGCCGCTCGGTGGCCGAGGGGAACTCGATCAGTTCCGCCACGATGCCCTGCTCGTTCAACTCGTCCACGACCCGATAGGCGGGCAGAAAGCCGTGGAACCGCCCGGTTGCGATGGTCAGTGGCTTTTCATCGGTGCCAATTTGCTGGGCAAAAGCGGACGTTGCCGTGCAAGCAAGGCTGACAGCCATTCCGAGAAGAAAACCGAAACCTTTTCCAATCCGCATGATCATCTCCCAATTTTTGCTCGTTGGCGCGTGTTGGCGCGTTTCTGTCTTGGTAATTCACCTTTCCAGATAGATGCCGGCCTCGTCCTTGATGGCCCTGCGATAGACGTCGATCGCCGTGACGAGGTCTTCCACGGCGATGCCCAGATTGAAGCACAGGACCCGATCCGCCGGAGAATTACGCGGCGTGAGACTGCCAACGGCGATGTCCGCAAGCTCGCCGTCGAGACAAGGCACGCCGAGAAACAGGCCGAACTCCTTGAGATGCTCGATCTGGCCGCGATCGTCCGTGACGATCCGCGCCATCGACTGCATGGCCCCGGGCGTCCAGTAGGAATCATAGTCGATGCTCACGCCCGTCACGCCTTCGACCAGCCAGTCCGCTTCGATGACAGGTCTGGGCGGGGTGAGGATGGGGCCGCCCGAAATGACGACCTCGGAATCGACGACGGCGGCTTTCGGATCTTCCGCCACCTCGATCTCGACTTCGTGGCGAACGGAAAGCTCGCGGGCGAAGACCTCCGCGACATCGCGGCGGACATCGTACACCTTGACGGTCGCAAGCTTCGGCATCACCCCCTTTATCGCTTCCAGATGCACCCGCCCCTGGAGGCCGCAACCGAGGATTGCGAGACTGGTCGCTCCGGGATTCGCCATGTATTTAACGGCCAGCGCGGAAGCGGCAGCCGTCCGTCTACCAGTGATCCACTCAGAATCCATGAGTGCCACCGGGATGCCGAGTTCATCCTCGGTCAGCACGTAGAGGCCTTGAATGTAGGGCAGGCCGCGCGTCGAATTTATCGGATCGCCACTCTGCCATTTGCAGCCGCCGAAGCCAAGCTCCGGTATGTAGCTCGACATCGCGCTGTAGAAGCGGTCATCCGACCGTTCGAGCCAGTGCTTGGGAGGCAAGACGACCTTGCCTTGTCCCTTGAGCTTGAATCCTTGATCCAGCAAATCGACGATTTCGGACATACTCGGTCCCGCCCTGTCCATGTCGGAGCGAGACAAATAGAGAATCTGACCGTGCTTCATGTCCATCCCACCAGTTCATCACGGATGGAAGCATGGTTCGTGAAGGCCTGATAGTCTGCATTAGAATGTCTAATGGACGCCGATTGTCTTGCGCTTCTAGGTGTTAAATCAGACGCTGTGTCCGCTCGGGGTGACGGATAGATGGGGCATCAGCCAAGGCAGATCGAGCGTGATGCGCTCGACCACGCGCTCGTTGATGATGGTGCTACACAGATGAAAGAGCCGGCCGGGGAGCAACCCAAGCTCGTTTCGCCGATATATCAGGGTGAACGACCGGCTCATGCCGCCAGCGGGCAGGGGGTGGATGCCGATCGTCGACAAGGCGACCCGTGCCTGAAGCAGACACAGCGGCGTGGTGATGGTCCAGCCGAGCCCGTGGGACACCATCTCCAGGATGGCCTCGGATTCGTTGAATTCGAGGTTGCGAGGCGGCTGGATGCGGAATCTGCTCAGATGCGTTTCGATCTGTCTGGCGAGCGGGCTGACCGGGCTGTAGCGGATGAACGACATCTTTGCGCTCAATTTCCGCAACTCTTCGACGCTGTCGTCGTCGACATAGGTCACATTGCCGGGGACGATCAGGACCAAGGGTTCCCTGTAGATCTCGATTCGTTCCAGATCCTCGCGATCCTGAAGCGGCTCGCTAGAGATGATCGCGTGCAGCTCGCGCTCGAGCAGCCGCTGGCACAGTTCTCCCGAACCGTCGACATGAACCGCCAGTTGATGGACGGAGGAACGGATGGCCTGCACCAACGGCGGCACGAGAGCCGAGCCGAGGGAATCCGCTATGCCGAGCCGGAGTTCGCGGATCGGCAGGTCGGCGCGCTCGGCAAGCTCGAACTCCAACTCGCCCACCTCCGCGAGAATCCGCCTTGCCCGTTCGAGCAGCGCCTGTCCCGCGACGGTCGGACCGACGGGCCGCAGGCTGCGATCCAGAAGACAGAATTTCGTCTGGTCCTCCAGTTTCTTGAGCCGCTGCGAGACGGCCGACTGCGTGGTGCGAAGCGTGCGCGCGGCCTCGGTCAGGCTCTGCTTTTCACAAACCGTCAAAAAAGTCCGCAAGCTGACGAAATCGATATTCATTTGTCCAACCCCTGCGCCGCTGCGTTATCGACTTACAAGAGGGTGCGGCAATTTGGCTGCGATTGAACCCGACGGGTGCAATTTAGGCAAGAGCGCCCTCGGGCTCGCCCGCACATAAAGGAGCATCCTTTGACGATCGCTGCCGACACCTCCAGGCCCGCGTCCCTGCCCGCGACAGGACGCATCGCCGTCATTGGGGCGGGCGCCGTCGGTTTGTCATGTGCCCTGCATCTTCGCCGCCACGGCCTCGATGTCGACATTTATGATCTGCGCCCGCCGGGAGAGGGGGCGTCGCGCGGCAATGCCGGCATTCTGGCGACGTCCGAGGTCCTGCCGATAGGTCGGCCGGCCATCCTGGCTCGCGTGCCGGCGATGCTCTTCTTTCCCACCGGGCCCCTTGCCATCCGCGCGCGTTACCTGCCAAGGCTCGCCCCCTGGCTATTGCGCATGTTGTGGGCCAGCCGGGCGGGCGAAGTGGCCCGCATCTCCGGCCATCTTTCCGGCCTGCTGGCGCTGGCGCTGCCCGCCTGGAAGGAATTGATCCGCGCAAGTCCCGCGCAGGCCCTCCTTCACACGGATGGCTGGCTGAAGGCGTTCTGCGACGGGCAGGCCTTCGAGCGCGCCGCTGCCGATGCCGCAATCCTGCGCGAGCTCGGCGTGCGTGTCGAAGCGCTCGACGGCGGCGCGGTCGCGGATATCGAGCCGGCGCTGGCACCGCTGGCCGGTGGCCTGCTCTTCCCCGATTGTGGCAATCTGGTAACGCCCCTGGCGGCGTCGCAGGCTCTTGCTGCGGAAGCCCGGAAAGCGGGGGTGACGTTCTATCGCCGCGAAGTCCTCCAGCTCGGCAGCGCGCCGGCATCGTTCCTGAAGACGGCGGAGGGCGGGGAAGCGACCTATGACCGGATCGTCGTCGCCGCGGGCGCCTGGTCCGGCCGGCTGCTGCGCAGCATGGGCGTATCGCTGCCACTCGACACCGAGCGCGGCTATCACCTGATGCTGCCGACGCCGGAACGAATCTTGCGGCGGCCTGTCACCCTGCCCGCGCCGGGCTATACGCTGACCCAGATGCCGGAAGGCGTCCGCCTGACCACCGGCGTCGAATTTGCCGGTCTCGACGCTCCTCCGGACTTCCGCAGGGCCATGCGGATGGCAGCCCATGCCATGAAGGCGCTCCCCGGCCTGTCGCCGCAGCCATTCGAGAAATGGCTCGGCTTCAGGCCCTCGATGCCGGATTCGATGCCGGTGATCGGGCCGCTGCGGCATCACCCGCGGATCATCCTCGCCTTGGGCCATGGCCATCTCGGCGTCACGCTCGGCCCGGTAACCGGCGAGATCGTCGCCGCGCTGGTCACCGGCCGACCCGGGCCCGTCGATGCGGCCCCCCTCAGCCCGTCGCGCTTCGGCGCGTGACGTCTACGTCACGCGATGCTTGGCAACGACCTTCTCGTCGAGCTCGATGCCGAGCCCGGGCCGGTTGCCGATCCGGATGTAGGTTGACCCGGCCGGGATCGGTTCGGTGACGATATCCTCCACCAGGATGTCGGAGGGTGAGCCGTGGGCTCCTCCGGACAATTCTGGGCATATCGCGACAAAGGCCTGCGCCGCCGCCATGCCGATGCCGGTAGGCGCCGAGGTGCCGGGGATTATCGCGACGCCAGCGGCCTCCGCCACGGCGACGATCTTGCGCGCCATGGTCAAGCCGCCCTTGACCGTCGGTTTGATATGGACGGCATCGGCGGCCTTCGCCCAGATCACCCGCATCATGTCGTGGTGATCGTCGACCGGTTCGTCGGCAATGATCGTCGTGTTGACCGCGTTGCGCACGCGCGCCAGCCCATCGAGGTCCCAGTATTTTGCGGGCTGCTCGATCCACTGAACGCCGAACGGCTCCATCTCCCGGATAATGCGAATTGCGGTCTTCGTTTCGTAGAAGCCGTTGAAGTCGATCTTGATCGGAATTTCGCTGCCGATCGCCTCGCGCACGAGCCTGAGGCGCTTGACGTCGCGGCTCGGGTCCGCGGCATCTCCTGCCTTGAATTCGAGCTGGCGGTAACCGTGCTCGGCTGCCTCACGCGCTTTCGTTGCCATGATCTCCGGCTCGTCGATCGAGATGCCGTAGCCGACGCCTTCGACCACGTAACCTTCCTGCACCCGCCCGCCGAGAAGGTCATAGGCCGGAATGCCGAGATGCTTGCCGCACAGGTCGTAAAGCGCGTTGTCGATTGCCGCCTTGACGCGGAAGTAGCCGACGACGGCCCGATCCATTCGCTGCCAGGCTGCGTTGATGTCGAAGGGGCTCAGGCCCACGATCGCCGGCGCGAGAAAGTCGCGCAGCATGGCCACGACGCCGGCCTGAGTTTCCGCGCCCATGCGCTCGAAGCTGGGATAGACCTCGACTTCGCCCAGCCCCGTCGTGCCGTTGTCGGCGTGAATGCGCACGACGACGTGATCGAACCAGTCGAAGCTTCCGCCGCTTTCGACCAGGGGCGCCTTGACCGGCAGATGCAGCGGGATGATCTCCAGATAATCGATTTTCATGGCGGTTACCTTTTTGGGAGGACTGAAGTATTTACGGCGTCGAAGAACGGGTCGATCGCGTGTTGTATGCTGGACTCCAGGCCCATCGTCGCTCCAGCATCTTTCCCGTCATCGAGATGACGTAGCAGATCACGAAATAGACCAAGCCGACGAATGCAAAGATATATTGCGGGTAAAGCAATTCTCTGTTGTTCACGATCATGGCCGCCCTGGTGAATTCCAGGACGCCGAGGATCGATATGACGGACGTATAGATGACCAGGTTCACGATCCGGTTGATCAAGCTCGGCAACACGGCGCGGAACGCCTGGGGCAGGATGATCAGCACCAGTGTCGGCAAGGTCCGCAGCCCGAAAGCGCGCGCGGCCTCCCATTGGCCTGCAGGCACCGAGCGGACGCCGCCACGGATGTCGGCGGCGATATAGGAGCCATGATAGGCGGTCAGCGCTATGCAGGCGCTGTAGAGCGGCGCGAGGTCGAAGCCGAGCAGCCTGGGCAGGAGAAAATAAATCCAGAACAGGAAGGCGAGCGCGGGCATGCCGCGTATCACGACCATCAGTCCTCCCGCCAGCCAGCGCATCCCGGACGGCGCGAGCGCCGCGACAAGGCCGAGGATGGAACCGAAAGCCAGGCTGGCGATGCCGATTACGACCGATAGGATGACTGTGAGCGCAAGCCCGCCGAGCTGCCCCTGGGGAAACAGGCCCACGAGGAGAAACGGCAAGCTGTTCCAGATGACGAGGACGGCATTTGAGCTCATGGCAATCGGAACGCCTTCTCAAGGCCGCTGAACGCGAGGAAGATCGCGCCGTTCAGGCAGAGGAAAACCAGGGTCGCCGCGGTCATCGCCTCGAAGCCGCGAAAGGTTTCGGCCTCGATCTGCTGCGCCTGCCAGATCAACTCGGCAAGACCAATGGTCATGCCGTAGGTGCTGTTCTTGACGATGTTGATCGTCTCGTTGCAAAGCCCGGGCAGCACGATGGGCAGGAGTTGAGGCAGGACGACGAGCCGGAAATAGCGCCGACGCGTAAGGCCGAGGGCTTCGGATGCCTCTATCTGCCCCGCCGGCACGGCCTCTATGCCGGCGCGCAGGACCTCGGCGACGAAGGCGGACGCAACCAGCGTGACGGCGATAATCGCTGCGAGCGTTTCGTACGAGGTGCCGTAAAGGAACGGGAAATCCCTAGGCGGCAGGAAATCCGGCATGCCGAAATAGATGAAGAACAGCACCACGAGCAAAGGCACGTTGCGGAAGATTGCGACGTATACTTCGGCAAAACGGCGGCCGAGGCGGGAGCGGCCGGTAGTGAGAAATGCCAGCCCCGTGCCGATTACCATGGCGGCGATCGCCGATCCGATCGTGACGATGAGCGTCAGCTTCAGCCCGGCAAGCATCGCTCCCATTATCCGGGGGCTGGCCATGAAGGTCCAGTCGATCAGCACGTCCAAACGCTCCCTCGCGAAAGGTGATCGGCGCCGGCCGTCAGGGCGCCCACATTTCGAGCGGCTGGTAGGCGAAACTGAAATGCCGCTCGAAAATTCTCCTGTAGGTTCCGTCGTCGGCCATGTCCTGCAAGGTGAAATTCAAGGCGTCGCGCCACTTGGAATCGTTCTCGCGTACGCCCAGGGCGATAGGCTCCGAGGTCAGGAAATCACCGATGATCTCGAAGTCTGGATCCTTGTTGCTGACCGATTCGAGAATGGTGACGATCGTGGTGAATCCGTCTGCCAGCCCCCGCTTCAGGGCCAGAAAGGCTTGCGGATATTCCTGGTACACCAGCACCCGCGCATTGGGAGCGAGCTTGCGGATCGTCGCCTCGTTGTAGGAGCCTTGCACGGAGGCGACCGTCTTGCCGCCCAGGTCCTCGAAGCTACGGATGGCGCTGCCCTTCGGCACCATTATCTTCTGGCCGTCGATCAGATAGCCGATGGTGAAGTCGAGGTTCCTGTCCCGCTCGCGCGTATGCGTGAGGGCGGCCGCGATCACGTCGATCTTGCCTGACTCGAGCATGGGGATGCGGCTCTTGGCAGTGACTTCCACGAGATTCACCTTGACGCCAAGGCGCTTGCCGACTTCTTGGATGATGTCGATGTCGAAACCGACAACTTTTCCCGAGCTGTCCACAGAGCCGAAAGGCGGTGAGTCGTAGCGGACTCCGGCATTCATTTCGCCGCGGGCCAGAACGTCGTCCAACGTACCAGCATTGGCTAAGGTAGCGATGGCAGGACTTAGATATAGGAATATAGAGAGGAGAAACGATTTCCACATGGCATCACCCTTCATACAAGCGATCCTTAATAAGGAGATTATGCGATGTTGGCGGGCGTGCACCAGGAAAGTCACGATATTAGAGAAGTTAATGTTGTGAATGCGAAAATTTAATCCTAAATAGTTGAACAGATTTATTTTTAGATCGATCAATCCTACTGCGAAGAAGTGCGTTTCTCGTAGTGTGAGTCTCCGTGGAATAAAGGTCCCGTTTGTCGTAAATGGTGGAAAATTTGCGACAGGAATCCGCCGCTGATCCACCCCCACTGAACGGGTCCACCTTGAGTTATGGTTTGACCATGGAGGAGGCCACGATGAGCAACAAGCGACACAAGCCTGAAGAGATCGTCACGAAGCTTCGGCAGGTTGAAGTTCTGCGGGGCCAGGGCATGGCGATGGCGGCCGATGCTCGCTCGGCTGCAATGGATCGCATGGACGCCGTGCTATGAATGCCGCCGTGAATTCGAATGCTTCATCAAACGCGCGAGGCGCGCCGACGGAAAAACCGAGCGAAGGGTGACGGTGTAGCTCCATCCGATAGCTGGCCAGAGGGTAGAAAGGATACGGCACTCCAGCCGCGCACCATGTGGCGAATTTGATTCGATCCGGACAGCGTTTCGCTGCCGCAGCGATCCGTGCTTTGGCCCGATTGTTGCCGCATTTTGCCATTCGGCCAACGTCCCGAGAGACCCCTCGCCGCGCTTGCGCGTGTTCTCACCAAGCTGCCGCGACGGCCATCCTGAGCGGCTGCCGCAATCCCCGGTCGTCCGAGCGGCAGACAGCAGCAGACGCTGATGGACGTTGCCGCAGCCCGGCCGGCGGAGACCGATCATTCTGACAGCCGGCAACGCGTTCAAAACAAGGTGTCCAAAAACTGGCTATCGCTCCGCAGCGAGTCGGATTATAAATTGCAAAAAATATTTCCGCATTATAGATTTTGAACGTTGCCTGGTCGACTTCCTCCGCATACACAACCGCCATCGTCGAGATGGTGCCTGTTAAGGAAAGCCATTACTGGATCAGCGCGTCGCTGACTTGCCCGTCTGTCGTTCGGAGTTCCCATGAACACGAAAGAAATCGTCCATCTCGAATTCAAGGAAGAGCCTTACTGGTGGGATGCCGTTCGGCCGCTGCACAGGCAGGACGCGGTAGATGCGAGCGTGGATGTCGCGGTCGTCGGCGGGGGATATGCCGGGATATCCACAGCCTTGCATCTCGCATCGAAAGGCGTCTCGGTCGCCGTATTCGAGGCGCAGGACTTCGGCCACGGCTCCAGCAGCCGGAGCGCGGGAATGGTGAGTTCGAGTTCCTATATCCTGAAGAATACGAAAGGTCTTCCACGCCAGGAGGCTGCCGCCATTATCGAGGAAGCCATGAACGCGATGTCTCTGGTCGAGACCCTCGTTCGGGACCATGGCATCGATTGCTTCTACGAGCGCACGGGCCGCATCATCGCCGCGACCTCGCCGAGGCATTACGCATCAATGGAGGCAGGGCTCGACGAAACGAACAGAATATCCGGAGCGGACGCATTCATGCTGCCAGCGGCAGAAATGCACCACGAAATGGCGAGTGATGCCTTCTACGGCGCCATGATCGCCAGAAACGCCGCGAAGCTCCATCCCGCGCTTTACTATCACGGGCTGTTTCGGGCAGCGGCTGGCGCTGGCGTGAAGCTGCGTTCGTCCGCCAAGATCGTTTCGATCGATCGCAGGGACGGGCAATTCGATCTTCGGTTTGCGGACGGCCAAGTCACCGCCAGGCATGTGGTCATCGCCACCAACGGCGAGACCGGCGATCTGACGCCCTACCTGCAACGCCGGGTCGTGCCGGTCAGCAGCTATATGATCGCGACCGAGCCGCTCCCGGCGGATCTGCGCCGCACGTTATTTCCCAAGGGCAGAACCATGATCGACACCCACAACGTTATGCGTTTTGCGCGCCTGTCGCCGGACGGCGAACGTATGCTGTTCGGCGGCCGGGCCAAATTTGCCCAACATACCGCCCGTGACGCTCTCCCGATCTTGTACCGTTTCATGATGACCGCCTTCCCTCAACTGAAAGGCTATCGGGTGACCCATGCCTGGATGGGCAACGTCGCCTTCACCTTTGACTGGCTGACCCACGCCGGCGTCCATGACGGCCTGCACTATTGCCTCGGCTGCAACGGCAGCGGACTGGCGATGATGACCCAGCTCGGCCGGCGCGTCGCAGAGCGCATACTGGGAGCCAGCACGACCGGCCCGCTCGATCGCACGCCCTTCCCGACTCGGCCTTTCTATCATGGCGACCCTACGCTGGGCCTCATGGCGATGGGCGCGATAATGAAATTCAAGGATTGGACCGAGGATATCCGGACGGGTCTGTCCGGCGGCGGCACGGGGAAAGCTTAGCCCTGCCGTTCACGGGGAGAAGAGAGACTATCCGCAACGCTGCCTTCCTCTCCCCACTCGCGAAGAGCGGGTGAGGAGTTGCTTCCGATAAGGCCTGAAAAATTCCAGGTATCGACCGTTTCAAGGTAGATCTGCGGCAGCGCCGGGACCGGTTTTCTCCGGCGCATCGCTGCACGCCTGCGTCCAGGCTCGATCATGAAAATGGAGTAGGCTCGACGTCCACCTTGCCGCTTACGATCTCCCAGCCCCGTCTGGACAGGCCCAGTCCCCGCTCGCCAACGCTGCGAGCGTCGCTGTTCGACGCATTGCCGGCCTTGGCGCGGGAGAGAACGCCCTCGATGATCACCCCACGCCTGAACAGGGCGAAGGCATAGTGAAACGGCCGGATCGAGTGGCGTAACGGATTCTTGCTGAAATAGGCTGCAATATATGCATCGTGGTCAGGTATGCCGAGATCCTGGAGATCGAGCCCCATCAGCCCTCGATAGCCGCCGGCGCCTGTCACATAGGGAATGCAACTGTAGGCGAGATCCGCCATCGGGTCGCCGAGCGTCGAAAGCTCCCAGTCGAGAATGCCGATGACGCGCGGCTCGGTTTCATGGAACACCATGTTGTCGAGCTTGAAGTCGCCATGCACGATGGTTGTGCCATTGCTCTGCGGGATGTTCTTCGGCAGCCACTCGGCAAGGTTGTCGATCCATGGATTGTCGCGCGTGCGCGACGCGTTCCATTGCTTGGTCCAGCGTCCGATCTGACGCGCATAGTAATCGTCGTGCCTGCCGTAGTCGGAGAGGCCGAGTGCGTTCCAGTCGGCGCGATGGAGCCTGGCGAGCGTGTCTGCCATGGCCCCATAGATCGCTCGCCGTTCCGAACGCGCGACTTCCTGGAGAGTCGGGCTCGAGAAACTCCGGCCCTTGAGGCATTCCATGACATAGAACGGCGTACCGATGACCGATCGGTCCTCGCAATAGAAGATCGGCCGGGGTACCGGGACATCCGTATGCGACAGCGCCTCGATGACGCGATATTCCCGATCTATCGCATGAGCCGACGGCAAGAGGTCGCCCGGAGGCTGCTTGCGCAGCACGTATTCGCCCCTATCCGTAAAGAGGAGAAAGGTCGGGTTGGACTGCCCTCCCCGCATCTGACGGATATCATGCAGCGCCGCACCGCAACGGTCATGAAACAACGTGCGAAGCCGTGCCGGATCGAAACGAAGCGCTTCACGGACAGGCACAGTCTCCGGCAGGATACTCGCCGGTGCGGTCACGCCTTTCGTCCTTCGGGCCTGTTGGTGTAACGCTTCAGCTCGATCTTCGCGATCGTCTCGCGGTGCACTTCGTCCGGGCCGTCGGCGAGCCTGAGCACACGCGCGCGCTTGTAGCCCTCGGCGAGGTGGAAATCCTGGCTCACGCCGCCGGCGCCGTGAAGCTGGATCGCGCGGTCGACGACTTTCTGCACCATGTTGGGGCCGACGACCTTGATCATCGCAATCTCGGCCCGGGCGGCCTTGTTGCCCACCTTGTCCATCATGCTCGCGGCATGCAGCGTCAGCAGCCTCGCCTGGTCGATCTCCATGCGCGACTCCGCGATCCAATGGCGCGTGACGCCATGATCGGCGATCAACTTGCCGAAGGATTCTCTGGAAAGCGCGCGCCTGCACATGGATTCGAGCGACCTTTCGGCCAAGCCGATGGCGCGCATGCAGTGATGAATCCTGCCGGGCCCGAGCCGGCCCTGCGCGATCTCGAATCCGCGCCCTTCACCGAGGAGGATGTTGGTCACGGGCACGCGGGCATTCTCGAACAGAACTTCGGCATGTCCATGGGGCGCGTCGTCATAGCCGAACACCGTCAGCGGCCGCACGACTTTGACGCCGGGCGTATCCATCGGCACCAGCACCATGGATTGCTGCTTGTGCGTGGGCGCGGTCTTGTCGGTCTTGCCCATGACGATGGCGATCTCGCAATGCGGATCCATCGCGCCCGTCGTCCACCATTTGCGCCCGTTGATCACGTAATGATCGCCGTCGCGCCGGATTTCGGTCTGGATATTGGTGGCGTCGGATGATGCAACCGCCGGCTCCGTCATGGCGAAGCACGAGCGGATTTCACCTTCCATCAGCGGCTTGAGCCAGCGCTCCTTCTGCTCCGGCGAGCCATAGAGAATGAGCGTCTCCATATTGCCGGTGTCCGGCGCCATGCAGTTGAATGGCTCCGAACCGATCAGCGAGCGGCCCATCTCCTCGCAGATGACGGCATATTGCAGATTGGTCAGCGAACTCGGGAAGTGCTTCTTCGGAAGAAAAAGATTCCACAGGCCCTCCGCGCGGGCCTTCGTCTTCAGCTCTTCCATGACGGCCGGCTTGCCCCAGCGGTTCGGCAGGGCGTTCAGCTGCTCCTGATAGACGGGCTCGGCGGGAATGACGTGGTCGTCGATGAAGGCCCTGACCCGGCGCTTCAGATCGAGGACATGCGGTTCAATCTCGTACATAATCCATCCCTCAAATGTTCTCTCGAAAGGCGCCTTTCCGGGGCTAGCGGGCGTCGCTGGAGCGGCCAGCCGGGAGGCCGCGCCCTATGACGCGAAGTAGATTTCCTTCAGCTTGGTCTTCAGGATCTTGCCGTTCTCGTTGCGCGGCATTGGCTCGTCGCGGATGATCACGTTCACAGGCACCTTGAACGCCGCGAGCTCCCGCTCGACGAATGCGCGCAATTCGGCTTCGCTGGCCGTCTGGCGGGGGTGGAACGTCGTGATGGCCACCGGCTCTTCGCCCAGCGTCGGATGCGGTCGCCCGACAAGCGCCACCTCGGCGATCGCCGGATGCTTGTGCAGCACGGCCTCGACCTCCGGCGAGTAGATGTTCTCGCCACCCCGGATGACCACATCCTTCGCCCGGTCGACGATGTAGCAGAAGCCTTCTTCGTCCAGCCGCGCCAGATCGCCCGTGCGGACCCAGCCGTCGACGAAGGTTTGCGCAGTAGCCTCCGGCTTGTTCCAGTATTCCTTGCAGTTCATCGGCCCGAAGGACCAGAGCTCGCCAACCTCGCCGGTGGAGAGAACGGTCTTGCCGTCATTCACGTCCCGGATTTGCAGGCTGGCGTTGGCCGGGGCCGGGCCGCAGCTGTCGGGACGCATGACGTAGTCGTTGGCGAAGTTCGTCGTGACGCCGGCCGAGGTTTCGGTCATCCCCCAGGCCTGGGTGGGCGCGACGTTCGGAAATACCTCCTGGATTCGCCGGATCAACTGGGCAGGGGCCGGCGCGCCGCCATAGACGAACGAAGTGAGCGAGGACAGGTCGTAGTTCTTGCGCTCCGGATGATCCGCGAGCTGCCATATGATGGTCGGCACGCCGCCGGTGCGGCTGATCTTCTCGCGCTCGATGAGCTGGAAGGCGCGCACGGGATCCCACCTGTACATCATCGTGACCTTGCCACCCCAAGCCAGCGCCTGGTTGAGGATGGCGAGGCAGCCGGTGACGTGGAAGAACGGCACGCCGATCAGCACCGACAGGCGCGGATGCAACGCGGCTTCGCTTATCTCCTCGCCCTTGCGCAACAGGTTGCGGCAGGCGCTCGCCACGGGCGACATCACGCAGGAATTGGCCCCCCGATGCGTGCCGAGCGCTCCCTTGGCGCTGCCGGTCGTGCCGGACGTGTAGAAGATTGTGGCATCGTCGTCGGGATGAAGCTCCACCTCGGGCAGCGGCCGGTCCGGCAGTGCCACCCAGTCCTGCGGCGTGCCGATTGTATCTTCCAGCCGGCCGGAATTCGCCACGTCCAGCGCGCCGTCATAGCGTGCGACCAGCACATGCTCGAGATCCGGACAGTTTCCGAAATGACCGCTCAGCCGCCGATAACGCTCCGCGTCCACGATGGCCATCTTGCTACCGGAATCGCGCAGGGCATATTCGAGCTCCGGGCCGGTCCACCACGCGTTCTGCGGCGTGACGATCGCGCCGATCGAGGCGGCGGCGTAGAAGACGACCGCCCATTCCGGCAGATTGCGCATGATCAGGGCGACCCGGTCGCCTTTCCGGACGCCCATTTCCGTCATGTGCCATGCCAGCACCGAAACGGCACGCCGGAACGCGCCATAGGTGATGCGCTCATCTTCATAGACGAGGCAGATCGCATCCTCGTATGCCGCTGTCGCCTCGACGATCGATCGCAATGTCGGAGGCTGGTTCTTCCACACTTTCATGCGGATGCCGCGGATTTCCTGCTCCTGAATTTCCATGAACTGCCCCGGCGCGCTCAGGCGGGCGTTGGCTTCGGCCACCGACATCGCCGGCCATGGTTTCGCTGTCGTTTGCGACATGGTTCCACTAACCTCTATCTGCGACCTGCCGACGCCGGCCGCAATTCCACTTTTCACGAAATCGAGGTGTGCGCGGCGGCTGAATGATCGCGCGGCCTTCTGATGCCGATGATGCTGCCCGCCTGCCTTGGGCGCGGCAGGGCGAGGTGCCCTGGACCGATCAGGTTCAGCCGATCCCACGCCCAGGCCGGCCACGGTGCCGGCCGCCTGCTCGCATAGTCGATATTCATGACCATGAGCTCATTCGTGCTCACCGTCGCGCCGCCGTCCGGCTCATACATCGTATGGAAGAGGTGAAGTCGCTTCTGGTCGTAATCCAGTATCTGGGTCCTGATCCGGAACGCTTCGCCTTCAACCAGCTCTTTCTCGTAATTGACGTGGCATTCGAGCACGAAATACATGCCGATCTTCTCGCGTGTGTATTCCGCGGCCAAGCCGAACTGGCGGCAAAGCGTGGTGGTCGCCTTGTCGAAAGCGACGACATAGTAACCGACATTCATGTGCCCGTTCCAATCGAGCCATTCCTCGAGGACCGTGCCGCAATGGATGTCCAGCGGTGCCGTCTCGTTCAGCGGTTCTATGTCGTAGGGAGCGTCATGCACGTCTTCGTTTCCTAGAGTATCCCGCTCCCGCCGAGCAGGACGGGCGGTTGTTTGCGCGTCAGCGATATGCACCGACCGGATCATGTCAGGCATTCCGGTTCGCACCTATCCCAAGTGAACATTTTTACGGAATATATTTCCGCATGATAGCGGACGGGGTTCCATTGTCAACGCATATGCACCTCCGAAGCCTGCATTGTCGGCCGTCCAGCCCTGAGGTGAGGCTCCCGCCTGTCCCGCCGTTGGGCAATCCGCAACGGCCGCGAAAGCAATCCGCAGACATGGATTCAAATCGGGCGCGCATCGGAAATCCTCTCCAGCATGCCCGCGACCCAGCAGTCGCGGCCATTGACCGTGCGCCTGACATATTCACCGACCTGCGGATGCGGCAGGATCGGAAAGCACTCACCGTCCATGGTCCGGCCGATACCACCGGCGCCGCCAGCCGGGCCTACTTGCATGCGATGAGGGGAAGATCCGCCGACGTGCGCATCCCGGGCTTGCCGGAAACCAGCGCCGTCATACTGTTGATGAGCCGCGCGGAACTGCTCGCCAGGGAACCCGAGGACAAGAGAACATCCCCGCTGAGCTCGACGCGCATCGACGGCTCGCCGGTGATTTCCACTATCGTCGCCGCTTTCTCGTCCTCGCCCTGGGGATCGACGATGCCTGTCACCTCGATCTCGATCCTGCGCGATTGCGTGGAATGGATTACTACCCGGTGACTGAAGCCGCCGACATTGCCCACCTTGACCTGAACGTGATCGGCGTTGCGCGCGCGTGTCGAAACCAGCGGCTCCCTGATGTCTTCCGTTTCAAGAATAGGCCAGCCGAGCTCGCGGGCAATGAGATAGGCCGACTGCCAGAGCGACCGGAACAGGGTGATTTCGCCGCTCTGCGTCCGCTCCCGGAACCTCGCGGGCATCTCGTCGAAGCCGAACGCCTTTATCACCGCCGGACCCCACTTGCTGAAATCGGCGTTGCGACGGAAAAACTTTACAGTGGACACCTCAGCGCAGGCGCCGGTCATGAACAGCGGCAGCATGTCGCTGAAGAAGCCCGGGACGGCACCGACGCCCAGAACCCGGATGCCGCCCTCGCGCGCCACGCGATCCAGCGCCTCGTAGGTTTCGGGGAATATATCGCGGATCTCCACGATGGGATTGATCGAGACGATATCGCATTTGGCCGCGGCGGCCTTGGTCACGACATCCACCATGTCGTCATGGTCGAATTTCGTCGCCTGAAGCAGCATGTCCGGCCCGGCCGCCGCGAGACATTTCGCCAGGTCCGCCTCGATAACGGCATCCTGCTGCTTCAGCCCCAGTCCGCCGAGATCGAGTTCGTCCAAGACCTCCTGGCGGTCGACGATGCCGACAACCTCGTGGCCGCGCTTCAGAAGCTGACGGATGTTTTCCTTGCCGACGGCTCCGAGACCAAGTTGGACCACGCGCATGAATGTCTCCCAATGCCGGCAATAGTCGATGCTGAAACCTGAAACTGAACCGGCCCGCCCTTGACGGACAGGCCGGCGATCCAATCTCGCTCAGTCGAGACCCCATTCCTTGTAGATCGCTTCGATGCGTCCCGCTTCCTTCAGCTTGAGGACGCCGGCATTCACCTTGTCGAGCAGTTCCGTGTTGCCTTTCTCCACGGCGAAGGCCACCTTGCCAAGCACGCCAGGCTCGTAGGTGCTGACCATCTTCAAATCCGGATAGACACCCTGCTTGACGCGGTAGTTGTAGACAGGATAGTCGAGCACGGCGGCATCTAGGCGGCCGAGTTGGAGGTCCTTGATGATGTCCGGGCCGCTGTCATAGACTTTGATCTCGCCGAACGTGCCCTCTTCCTGGAGATATTTGTAGAAGGTCGTGCCGGCCTGCGCGCCGACGATCTTGCCGGCCAGATCCTTGACGCTCCTATATTCGGTATCGTCTGTCACGCGAACCATGAGCCCTTCCGAATAGTCGAGGATCGGTTCGGCGAAATCGATTACTTCCGAGCGTTCGGGTGTAATGGTGAATAAGGCATTCGTCATGTTTATCTTGCCGCTCGCGAGCGACGGAATAAGCGCCTTCCACTCGATGGCCTCGTGCTCCACCTTGAAGCCGCCGGCCTCGGCAACCTCGTTCATGATCTGGATCATCGCGCCATCGATCTTGTTGGTGGCGACATCCAGATAGGTGAACGGCCTGCTGGTGGGCAGTGTGCCGACCTTGTAAGTGGTTTCGGCGTAAGCACCGAAACTGAACACCGATGCGCAAAACGCAGCGGCCAGAAATAATTTCTTCATTTTCGCTCTCTCCCTTTGTTCTGCGATCATACCGACAGGGAACGTGCCCCCTAAAGGTGACTTTGCCTTCCTATTCCACTGTTCGGAATATAATTCCGATAGATAAAAAGTACCATGCGGCGCGCGCCCGTCAAGACTTTTGTTCGTGCAGGGACGGGGCGTGGAGGTTGCCGAAACCTGCCGGGCCGGCGCGCGCGTCCGCCGGGCTCAGGCGATCTCGAAAAGGCCCGCGGCGCCCATGCCGCCACCGACGCACATCGTGACGACGGCATAGCGGACCTTGCGGCGGCGGCCCTCGATCAGGACATGGCCGGCAAGCCGCGCACCAGTCATGCCGTAGGGATGGCCGATCGAGATCGAACCGCCGTTGACATTCAGCCTTTCCATCGGAATGCCGAGCTTGTCGCGGCAATAGACCACCTGGCTGGCGAACGCCTCATTGAGCTCCCACAGGTCGATATCGTCCATCTTGAGGCCATAGCGTTGCAGCAGCCGCGGGATGGCGTAGACCGGCCCGATCCCCATCTCGTCGGGATGGCAGCCGGCCACGGCCAGCCCGCGGAAGATCCCGAGCGGCGAAAGACCGCGGCGTTCGGCAAGCCTGGCATCCATGACGACGCAGGCGGAAGCGCCGTCCGAGAGCTGGCTCGCATTGCCTGCCGTCACGAATTTGTCCGACCCGCGCACCGGCTCCAGCTTGGCCAGGCCCTCGAGGTTGGTTTCCGGCCGGTTGCACTCGTCGCGGTCGAGCAGGGCCGCCTCCTCGCGGCTTTCGCCGGTTGCTTTGTCGACAACGATCTTGGTGGTCGCGAGCGGCACGATCTCGTCATCGAACAATCCGGCGCGCTGCGCCGCCGCCGTGCGCTGCTGGCTGGCGAGCGAATACTCATCCTGCGCCTGACGGCTGATGCCGTAGCGTTCGGCGACGATGTCGGCCGTCTCGATCATCGGGAGGTAGACATCGGGACGATGCTCGCCAAGCCAGGGCTCGGTTGCGTGATGTTTGCTGGCGTTTGCCTGCACCAGGCTGATCGATTCGACCCCGCCGGCCACCATGACCGGAACCTGATCGACGATGACGCGCTGGGCGGCTATGGCGATCGCCTGGAGGCCGGAAGAGCAGAAGCGGTTTATGCTCAGCCCCGCGACGGTATCGGGAAGGCCGGCGCGGATCGCACACAGGCGCGCCATGTTCCTGCCCTGCGCGCCTTCGAGAAAGGAAGCTCCCAGCACGACATCCTCGACATCGCCGCCTTCCACGCCCGCGCGTTCGATGGCGTGGCGCACGGCATGGGCTCCAAGGACGACGCTGTGCGTATTGTTGAAGGCCCCGCGGAAGGATTTCGCGAGCGGCGTGCGTGCGGTCGATACGATTACGGCTTCAGTCATGAATGGGTCCCTTCGGGAAGTTCTAGCCAGGAGATGGGAAAGGCAGAGGCGGCGTGCGAATCCGGTTCAGGAATGCCGTTCGGTGCAAAATATTCCGCACAACAGAATAAATTTCTGATAAATTACCATCCGCATCATCCCAGTCAAGACCGTTTTGGTCTGCCGTGGATAGGTGACATGGCCATTTCCTGGAGATTTCTGCCGCCTGGCAAATGCCGGCAGCCCCTCCTTCACCTGCGGAAAGCCCTATTTGCGGAGACCACTCATGCGCATTCTTCAACTCGGTTTTGGAACGGTCGGAAAGGAGAACGTCCGGCAACTCCTGAAGCGCGGCCACGAGGTGGTCGCCATCGTGGGCAGGAACCCCGGCCGGATCGATATCGGCGGCTTCGATTTCGCGGGCAAGCCGCCGCTCGTGGGCGACAATCTCGCGGAATGCATTGCAAGATCCGGCGCCGAGCTGATCCTTCAGGCAACGGCGATCGATCCCGACGACATGGTCCGCGTCGTCGAACAGGCCGCGGCAGCCAAGTGCGACATCATTTCGGTCAATCCCATCATCGACCTCAGGGACGTCTCCCCGGAGCTTTACGGATCCCTGGATCGAATCGCGACGAAAGCGGGCATCCGGGTGATAGGCGTCGGCGTCATTCCCGGATTCTACAGCGATATATTGCCCCTGTTCATGACGGGAGCCTGTAGCGAGGTGTCCACGATCCGCTTCAGGCGGCGTGCCGACTTCAGCAAATGGGGGTTGGCGACGGCCGCGATCTTCGGGTTCGGCCTGACGCCGCAAGAGTTCGAGCGGCAAAAGAGCGACGGCAAAATCCTGTTCTTCCGCAACCTGTGGCAATCGGCGCACCTCATCGCGCGCGAACTCTCCTGGCCGGTCGAATCCACGGAGGAATTCAAAAGCCCGATGATATCCGACCGCGAACGCAACGGAGCCTATATGCAGGTCCCCGCCGGCACGGTCGGCGGCTTCACCCATCGCGTCGTCATCCACTCGACGCAATCGCGCTCGATCGACCTCGCCGTCTCCGGCATCATGGATCCGAAGGGCGATGACGAAAAACTGGAAGTGTATGTCGAGATCGAAGGCAACCCTCAACTACGGCTCGACATTCAGGGCGATGTCCTTCTGTCCTCGGGTTCGGTCGTCGGAACATCGGCGCGCGTGATCAACACCATCGGGCCGCTCCGCATGGCGAAGCCGGGCTTGAGAACGACAGCCGACCTGCGGCTGGTCGTCAACGCCGGCTGACGAGAATCTGCTGGCTACCCGCCGCAAGGGGGTAGCCAGCTGTTTCGAGCCCGTCGCGAAGTCAGCCGAAGCGCGCGTTGCTGTCGGCAAGCGCGGCCATATGGTGATCGCTGTCGCCGAACAGAAGATCGATCATCGTCATGCGCTTGAAGTAGTGGCCCACCGCATTCTCCATCGTCATGCCGATGCCGCCATGAAGCTGGATGGCGCTTTCTCCGACAAAACGTCCCTCACGCCCAATAGAGAACTTTGCCGCGCGCACCGCGTTCGACCGCTCCTCGTCGTCAGGCGAAGCCAGCATCGCGGTGGCGAACAGGGTCATGGACCGCGCCTGCTCGACCGCCACATACATTTCGGAGGCCCGGTGCTGTAGCGCCTGGAAGCGCGCGATCGGACCGCCGAACTGATTGCGGACCTTGAGATAATCGACGGTCAGATCGAGCATCACCGTCATCGCGCCGAGCGCCTCTGCGCACAGCACGGCGATGGCCTCGTCGACCACGCGCTGCACCAGCGGCAGCGCTTCGCCGGGCGTACCGAACACGTCCTGCGCACTCACCGCGACGCCATCGAAGGTGACGTCGGCGGCGCGCAGGCCGTCATGGGTCAGATAGTCGTCGATCGCAACGCCCGCAGCCGTGGCATCGACCAAGAACAGCCCGACCGGCGTTTTGCCGTCGGCGGTTTCGCCGGTGCGGGCGGTCACGAAGATCCTGTCCGCGCTGCCGCCATGGATCACGACCGTCTTTTTGCCGGTGACACGCCAGCCGTCGCCGGCCTGTTCCGCGCGGGTCTCGACGTCGCCGAGATCGTAGCGCGACTGCGGCTCAAGACAGGCGAAGGCCAGTTTGAGCGCGCCTTCCGCGACCTGCGGAACGAGCCTTGCGCGCTGCTCCGGCGTGCCGCCATGGCGCAGGACGGAACCGCCGAGGATGACGGTCGCGAAATAGGGTTCGAGGATAAGCGCCTTGCCCAGCACTTCCGAGACGACCATGCGATCCACGTCGCTGCCGCCAAGGCCGCCGTCTTCCTCCGCGAAAGGGAGGGCGAGAAGCCCCATCCCGGCATAGTCCGACCAGAGCGCATCGCTCCAGCCCTTCGCCGACTGCTGATAGTGCCGGCGTTTCTCGAAGGAATATTTGTCGCTCAGCAGCCGGCCGATCGAGTCCTTGAGAATGTTCTGTTCCTCGGAAAGATCGAAGTCCATTTTGCGCTCCGTATTTCCGTTACAGGCCGAGTACCGACTTGGCGACAATGCTCTTTTGCACCTCGCTCGAGCCGCCATAGATGGTGACCTTGCGGCCATTGAAATAGCGGGCGGCCGCCTTGCTGGCGAATTCCGGCTGGTGGGCCATCAGATCGGCGTGTTCCATGTCGGTCGCATTCATCGCGGCCGCTTGAGGACCTATCACTTGCATATGAAGCAGCATGGTCGCCTGCTGGATTTCGGTCGCCTTGATCTTGAGGATCGAGGAAGCCGGATCGGGGCGCCCGGTATTTCCGCGTTTCGCATCGGCCGACACGACCCGTAGTTGCGTCAGTTCCAGCCCTTTCAGGTCGATCTCGATCGCCAGCAGCTTCTCGCGGAAACGCGGGTCTTCGAGCAGCGGCCGCCCGCCCGACATCTGCTTCGTCGCGCTTCGACGAATCTGCTCCAGCCGCAGTTTCGACGTGCCGATGCGGGCGATGTTCGTGCGCTCGTTGCCGAGCAGGAATTTGGCGTAGTCCCAGCCGCGGTTCTCCTCGCCGACGAGATTGGCGACCGGAACCCGCACATCAGTCAGGAAGACCTCGTTGACCTCGTGGCAGCCGTCGATGGTGATGATCGGTCGCACCTCGATGCCGGGAGAACACATGTCGATGAGCAGGAAGGAGATGCCTTCCTGCTTCTTGGCCTGGGGATCGGTGCGCACGAGCGCGAACATCCAATCGGCGTTCTGCGCCAGCGTCGTCCAGGTCTTCTGGCCATTGACGACGTAATGGTCGCCGTCGCGCACGGCGCGGGTCGACAGCGAAGCGAGGTCGGAGCCGGCGCCGGGCTCCGAGAAGCCCTGGCACCACCAGTCGTCCAGATTGGCGATGCGCGGCAGGAAGGTCTTTTTCTGCCGGTCATTGCCGAACGTATAGATGACCGGGGCGACCATGGTGACGCCGAACGCGATCGGCTGCGGTGCCGCATGGCGCTGCGTCTCTTCCTGGAAGATATAGAGCCGGGTGGGGTCCCACCCGGTCCCGCCATGTTCGACCGGCCAATGCGGAACGGCCCAGCCCTTGCGGTTGAGTATCCGCGTCCATGCGACGAGATCTTCCTTGCTGGCATGGATCGCCTCGGCGGTCCGCTGCCTTATGTCGTCGGGGAGATTGTCGGCGAGGAAGCGTCGCACCTCCTGCCGGAACTCTTTTTCCTCATCGCTGAACCGCAGGTCCATGGCGCGCTCCCGAAACCGCTCTGTCTCTACCAGTGGCCGCGCTGGGCAGCGGCAATCAGCAGCTTTGAAGGCTTGAAATGCTCGCCGCCGCGTTCGCGGCTCCACCGCTCCAGCCCGTCGACGAGCTTCTGCAACCCTTCCGACTGCGCCCAGAACATCGGCCCGCCGCGATAGACCGGAAAACCGTAGCCGCTCGTCCAGACGACATCGATGTCGCTCGCACGCGCGGCGATGCCTTCCTCGAGGATCCTGGCGCCCTCGTTGATGAGCGGATACATCGTTCTTTCGATGATCTCGTCGCGGCCGATCCGGCGTCGCGTCACGCCGTGCTCGCTTGCCTTGCGCTCGATCAGCGCAGCGACCTCAGGGTCGGGAACCGGCGTGCGGCCTTCATAGAGGTAATAGCCCTTGCCCGTCTTCTGACCGAAGCGACCGAGCTCGCACAGGGCATCGGCGACGATCGCCGTCTCGCCGAGGGCCTTGCGGTTGCGCCAGCCGATATCCAGGCCGGCAAGGTCCGACACTTCGAGCGCTCCCATCGACCAGCCGAAATCCTTGTAGACGCTGTCGATGTCCCACGGGTTCGCGCCTTCCAGCATCAGCGCCTGGTTCTCGATATTGCGTATGCCGAGCATGCGGTTGCCGACGAACCCATGGCAGATGCCGACGACGACGCTGGTCTTGCCGATCGCCTTGGCGACGTCGAGCGCCGTTGCCAGCACCTCGGGCGAGGTCTTGCTGCCGCGAACGATCTCCAGAAGCTTCATCACATTGGCCGGAGAGAAGAAGTGCAGGCCGATGACGTCCGCAGGGCGGCTCGTCGCGGCCGCGATCTCGTCGATATTGAGGTAGGACGTGTTGGACGCCAGGATCGCCCCCCGTCTGGCAACCTTGTCGAGCTTGCCGAACACATCCTTCTTCACACCCATCTCTTCGAACACGGCCTCGACGATCAGGTCGCAATCGCTAAGATCGGCATAGTCGGTCGTGGACGCGATGCGCCCGAGGCGTTCGCTTTTCTGCGCTTGCGTGATAGAGCCGCGCTTGACCGAGGTTTCGTAATTGGCTGCCACCTTGGCGAGGCCGCGGTCGAGGGGCTCGCGCTCCGGCTCGAACACCGTGACAGAAAACCCGCCATTGGCGAACGCCATAGCGATACCACCGCCCATGGTGCCGGCACCGATGACGCCGACGCGCTTGATACCGCGCCGCGCAGTTTCCCTAGTGATGCCGTCGACTTTCACGGCTTCGCGCTCGGCGAAGAAGAGATGGCGCAGCGCCCGCGATTGCTCGCCCGACACCAGCTTGCGAAAGCTGTCCCGTTCCTTGTCGAGGGCTGTATCGAACGGCAGCTCGATGGCGTTGCGCACGGCCTCGATGCACGCCAGCGGCGCTGCGAGGCCCTTCGCCTTCTTCGCGAGCGCGGCCGCCGTCTCCTCGAACGCGGCGGTCGCCGTCGGCCGCTCGCGGTCCCGGATGCGCGTCTGGCGCCGACCGGACGCTACGATGTCCCGGGCGAAGGCGACGGCACCGCCGGTCACGTCGCCGTCCACCACCGCATCGAACAGGCCGATCGAAGCCGCCTGCTCGGCTCCGACCGGGTTGCCCGAAACGATCATCGATAGGGCCGTGTCAGCGCCGACGAGATAGGGCAGGCGCACGGTGCCGCCGGCTCCCGGCAGGATGCCGAGCTTCACCTCGGGAAGGCCTGCCTTGGCCGAGCGCAACCCGACGCGATACAAGCAGGCCAGAGCCAGTTCGAGGCCGCCGCCGAGCGCGGTGCCGTGAATGGCGGCCACGGTCGGCTTCTCAATGTCTTCGATGGCCGCGATCACGTCGCGCAGCCCGGGCTCGCGCTGCGGCTTGCCGAACTCCGTGATGTCGGCGCCGGCGACAAAGGTGCGCTTCTTGCAGGCGAGGACGATCGCCTCGACGCCGTCATCCGTCGCCAGAGCCAAAAAGGCGTTCTGCAAGCCCTCCCGCACGGCAAAGCCCAGCGCGTTCACCGGCGGATTGTCGATTGTTACGATTGCGATCCCGCCGTCACGGGACACTTCCACGATCTGATTCACCGCAAACCTCGCTTCCGCCATTCAAAATCACGGCTCGCCGCCGTCCCTCAACCGATCATGCGCCCGCCATCAATGATGATGCTCTGGCCGGTCATGAACGCGCTGGCCTTCGAGGCGAGGAAGACCACGGCGCCGGCGATCTCCTCCGGTTCGCCGATCCGCCCCAGCGGCGTGCGCGCCAGCGTCTTCTCCAGCCGCGCCGGGTTTTCCCAGAGAGCGCGCGCGAAATCGGTCCTGATCAGGCCCGGCGCGATGCAGTTCACCCGGATGCCGTCCGCGCCGAGCTCCACGGCAAGATTCCGCGCAAGCTGGAAATCCGCCGCCTTGGAGATGTTGTAGGCACCGATGTTCAGCGAGCCGTAGAGGCCGCCGACCGAGGAAATGATGACGACCGAGCCGCCACCCATTTCTTTCATCTGCGGCGACACCATGCCGATCAACCAGTTGTTCGAGACGATATTGTTGTCCAGGA
>ERZ869909.772-NODE-772-length-32029-cov-5.307524_pt1 | contig 32029 bp, 29 predicted proteins | sample MGYA00520892_ERZ869909 | MGnify/ENA primary metagenome ERZ869909 (study PRJEB32215, sample SAMEA104723947) | bioreactor metagenome | biome: bioreactor; feature: anaerobic bioreactor; material: water | place: China | collected 2015-03-12 ...
CAGAGGGACTCGAACCCCCGACCCTCGGTTTTGGAGACCGATGCTCTACCAACTGAGCTATACCCCTAGGCCTGAGCCGGGGGTTAAGCCACGGGGGCGGGGAAATCAAGAGGGGTTTTGCGCCGGCGATCCGGGCTTAAAGCGCGCGTGCCAGAAGCTGCCCGCCCGCTTGCCCGGTGATCTGCGCGGCTACGATCTGCCCCTCGGGCTGGTCGCTGTCGAACAGCACTTCGGTGAATTGCGCGGTGCGGCCCATGCGGGGGTTCTCCAGCAGCACCTGATGGTGCCGGCCCTGCTGCGCGGCCAGATGCGCCGCCACCTGTGCCTCGCCCAGCGCCCTGAGCCGCGCCGCCCTCTCGCGGATCGCCGCACCCGGCACCTGCGGCATGCGCGCCGCCGGCGTGCCCTTGCGGGGGCTGTAGGGAAAGACATGCAGCCAGGTCAGGCCGCATTCCTCGACCAGTTTCAGCGAATTGGCGAACATCGCCTCGGTCTCGGTGGGGAAACCGGCGATGATATCGGCACCGAACACCACATCGGGGCGCAGCGCGCGCGCCTCAAGGCAGAAGCGGATGGCATCATCGCGCAGATGGCGGCGCTTCATGCGCTTGAGGATCATGTCATCGCCGGCCTGCAAGGACAGATGCAGATGCGGCATCAGGCGTGGCTCGCTGGCAATGGCCTCCATCAGCGCCGGGTCGGCCTCGATCGAATCGATGGAGGAAATCCGCAGCCGCGGCAGATCGGGCACCAGTTTCAGGATCCGGCGCACCAGATCGCCCAGCCGGGGCGTCGCGGGCAGATCGGCGCCCCAGCTGGTCAGATCGACGCCGGTGAGCACCACCTCGTTATAGCCGGTGCCGACCAGCCGCTTGATCTGCTCCACCACCACACCGGCCGGCACCGAGCGCGAATTGCCCCGCCCATAGGGGATGATGCAGAAGGTGCAGCGATGATCGCAGCCGTTCTGGACCTGCACATAGGCGCGCGAGCGACTGCCGAAACCGTCGATCAGATGGCCCGCGGTTTCACGCACCGACATGATGTCATCGACCTGCACGCGCTCGGTCGCGCCGATCAGATCAGGGGCCAGCCCGGCCCAGGTGGCGGGCTGCATCTTTTCATGATTGCCGATGACACGCGTCACCTCGGGCATGGCGGCGAAGGTCTCGGGCTCGGTCTGGGCCGCACAGCCGGTGACGATGATCGCCGCACCGGGATGGGCGCGGTGCAGGCGGCGGATCTCCTGGCGGGCCTTGCGCACGGCCTCGGCGGTGACGGCGCAGGTGTTGACGATCACCGCATCCGCCAGCCCGGCCTGGGCCGCCAGTTCCTTCATCGCCTCGGTCTCATAGGCGTTGAGCCGGCAGCCAAGCGTGGTGAAGACCGGCGCGTTCATGGCAGCGCCGCCAGAAAATCCGCGTCCAGCGTCGCGGCAAAGACATCGGCCACCGGGCCGGTGAGCCAGACACCGTCCTCGCGCCAGTCCACCGCCAGTTCGCCACCATCGGCGATGATCGCCACCTGCCGGCCGCTCAGGCCCCGCAGTTGCGCCGCCACCGCCACTGCGCAGGCGCCCGAGCCGCAGGCCAGCGTGACGCCGGTGCCACGCTCCCAGACCCGCATGCGCAGCCGATCCGGCCCGACGGCGCTGACGAATTCGACATTTGTGGCCTCGGGGAAGAGCGGATGATGTTCCATCGCTGCGCCACGGGCCTCAAGCGCCACGGCCTCGGCGTCGGGCACGAAGAACACGCAATGCGGATTGCCCATGCCCACGGCGGCCGGGTCACCCTCGATCGGCAGATGCAGCGGATCATGGGGGGCAGCCAGCGGAATGTCGCGCCAGTCCATGAGCGGGGCGCCCATGTTCACCCAGATCTGGCCATCGCGGCGCTCGGCATGCAGCAGGCCGCGCGCGGTACGCAGGCTGGTGCGATCATTCCCGCTTTCGCGCAACACCAGATCGGCAACGCAGCGCGTGGCATTGCCGCAGGCCCCGGCGCGCGAGCCATCGGCATTCCAGAAATCAAGCAGCAATTCGTCACCGGTCCCGGCATGCAGTTCGGCAAGCTGGTCATACCCCACGCCGCGATGCCGGTCGCCGATGGCACGGGCCAGCGCAGCCGTCATCACCGGCCCGCGCCCGCGCGAGTCGATGATCACGAAATCATTGCCTGCCCCGTGCATCTTTCGAAAGGGCAGGCCGGTGCTGGCGCGGCTTTGATCCATGGCGCGGATATAGGCGATTCCCCGCGCTGCCGCCAGTCCCGCGCTATCCGTTGCGCGCCGGGCGGAACCAGCCGGCAACTGGCCTCATGCAATGCTCCGCGCTGGCCCTAAACTTTTGCGCCCCCATCCGCGATGCTGGCCCGATGAGCCCCGCCCGCGCGGGGCAGGAAACCGGCCGGGGACAGAACCATGAAAATGACCACCGAGGAAGCCTTCGTCAAAGTGCTGCAACGCCACGGGATCGAACATGCCTTTGGCATCATCGGCTCGGCCTTCATGCCGATCTCGGATCTGTTCCCGCGCGCGGGCATCACGTTTTGGGACTGCGCGCATGAGGGCTCGGGCGGGATGATGGCCGATGGCTTCACCCGCGCCTCGGGCAAGATGTGCATGATGATCGCCCAGAACGGCCCCGGCATCACCAATTTCGTCACCGCCGTGAAAACCGCCTACTGGAACCACACGCCGCTTTTGCTGGTGACGCCGCAGGCCGCCAACAAGACCATCGGTCAGGGCGGGTTTCAGGAAGTCGAGCAGATGGCGCTCTTCAGGGACATGGTGGCCTATCAGGAGGAGGTGCGCGACCCCTCGCGCGTGGCCGAGGTGCTCAACCGGGTGATCATGAACGCCAAACGGCTGTCGGCCCCGGCCCAGATCAACTTCCCGCGCGATTACTTTACGCAGGTGGTGGATATCGAAATCCCCGAGGTAGTGGGGTTCGAGCGGCCTTCGGGCGGGGCGCAGGCCGTGGCGGCAGCGGCGGAATTGCTGTCGCAGGCGAAGTTCCCGGTGATCCTGAACGGCGCCGGGGTGGTGATCGGCGGCGCGATCCCGGCATCCATGGCGCTGGCCGAGCGGCTGGATGCGCCGGTCTGCGTCGGCTATCAGCATAATGACGCCTTCCCCGGCTCGCACCCGCTGTTCGCCGGCCCCCTGGGCTATAACGGCTCGAAAGCGGCGATGGAGCTGATCGCGAAGGCCGATGTGGTGCTGGCGCTGGGCACGCGGCTCAACCCGTTTTCCACCCTGCCCGGCTATGGGCTGGATTACTGGCCCAAGGACGCAAAGATCATCCAGGTCGATATCAACCCCGACCGCATCGGCCTGACCAAGAAAATCGCGGTGGGCATCGTCGGCGACGCCAAGGCGGTGGCGGCAAGCATTCTGGAACGGCTTGCCGAGAGCGCCGGCGATGCCGGGCGCGAAGCACGCCGTGCCGAGATCGCGCAGCGAAAATCCGCCTGGGCGCAGCAGCTTTCCTCGATGGATCACGAAGACGACGACCCCGGCACCACCTGGAACAAGCGCGCGCGTGCCGCCAAACCCGACTGGATGTCCCCGCGCATGGCCTGGCGGGCGATTCAGGCGGCGCTGCCGAAAGAGGCGATCATCTCGTCGGATATCGGCAACAACTGCGCCATCGGCAATGCCTATCCGAGTTTCGAGGCCGGGCGCAAATATCTGGCGCCGGGTCTGTTCGGCCCCTGCGGCTATGGGTTGCCGGCGATCATCGGCGCCAAGATCGGCTGCCCGGATGTGCCGGTGGTGGGTTTTGCCGGTGACGGCGCCTTCGGCATCGCGGTGACGGAACTGACCGCGATTGGCCGCCCGGAATGGCCCGCCGTGACCATGGTGGTGTTTCGCAACTACCAATGGGGAGCGGAGAAGCGGAATTCGACGCTGTGGTATGACGACAATTTCGTCGGCACCGAGCTTGACGAGCAGGTTTCCTATGCCGGGATTGCACGGGCCTGCGGGCTGCAGGGCGTGCAGGCCCGGACCATGGAGGAACTGACGGCGGCGCTGAACAAGGCCATCGAGGACCAGATGAAGCATGGCAAGACCACGCTGATCGAGGCCCTGATCAATCAGGAACTGGGCGAGCCCTTCCGGCGCGATGCGATGAAGAAGCCCGTGGTGGTGGCCGGGATCGATACGGCCGATATGCGGCCCCAGAAAGTCTAGCGTGGCGCGGGCTGGTCAGGCGGGGGGCTGTCTGCCCCCCACGCCGCCTTCGGCGGCTCCCCCCGAGGATATTTGTGGCACAAAGACGGGGTGGGCTTCAGGCCATGGCGAGGGTCAGGATGGCGGCGGCGGTGATATCCTCGACGCTGGCGCCGCGCGACAGATCGCAGACCGGGCGGGCGAAACCCTGCAGGAAGGGGCCGATGGCCTGGGCGCCGGCCAGTTCCTGCATCAGTTTGTAGGCGATATTGCCGGCATCGAGCGACGGGAAGATCAGCACATTCGCTGCGCCACCCTCGGCCAGGCCCTTTTGCGCGGCGATGGTTCGGTTGAGCGCGGCATCGCCCTGCACCGGGCCCAGGACGGCATGACCCTCGGTGCGCAGGGCGGCGCTGGCGGTGCGCACCCGCTCGACGCTGGGCCCCGTCCCCGAGGCGCCGGTGGCATAGGACAGCAGCGCCAGTTCGGCGCGCCCCAGCAAAGACTGCGCCGAAGCCGCCGAGGCACGCGCGATATCGGCCAGCTCTGCCGCATCGGGTTCGGGATGCACGGCGCAATCGGCGAAGACGAATTCGCGCCCGTCGGGCATAAGCATCAGAAAGAAGCTCGATGCATTCTGCACCCCTTCGGCCATGCCGATCGCGAGGCTGGCGGCCTCGATCACCCGGCGGGTGGGGTTGGCGGCGCCGGCCACCAGCGCCTCGGCCTCGCCGGCGGCGACCATGGCGGCGGCGCGGATCAGCGGCTTTTCCAGCATGCGCAGCGCCAGCGCCGGTTTCAGACCCGGCCGGGCGCGCAGCAGGTAATCGACATAGGCCTCGGGCGGGCGGGCCTGCGCCAGGCTGACGGGCTCGGCCAGCCCCTCGGCGGCGAGACGCGCGCCGGCGGCGATGATGCGCGCATCCTCGATCTCGGGCAGAAGCACCCGTGCCCTTGTGCCCTTCAGCACCGCCCGCGCCCGTTCCAGCACCGCCACCATGTTACCCTCCGGGATCATTGCCACAGGAGACTGCCGATATGACCGAGACCGTCAAGATCAACCGCGGACTGAAGGGGGTCTATTTCGAACGCTCGGGCGTATCGGATATCGACGGGCGCGCCGGCACGCTGCATTACCGCGGCTATTCGATCGACGAGCTGGCCAGACATTCGACCTTCGAGGAAGTGGCCTATCTGCTGATCCACGGCGAATTGCCCGGCGCCGCCGAGCTGGCCGGGCATGACGCCGCGCTGAAGGCCGGGCGCGCCCTGCCGGGGAAGATCCACGACATCATCGCCGCCTGCGCGCAGGGCCATCCGATGGATGTGCTGCGCACCGCGGTTTCGGCCCTGGCGGCGCTGGAGCCCGAAAGCGCCGATACCAGCGAGGCGGGGTTTGTGGCCAACGGGTTGCGGCTGACGGCACAGGTGCCGGTGATCATCGCCGCCCATGAGGCGATCCGCAACGGCCGCAAACCCGTGGAGCCGGACCCGGAGCTGAGCCATGCGGCGAACTGGCTGTGGATGCTGAAAGGCGAAAGGCCCTCGGACGAGGCGGCGCGGCTGGCGGATGTCGATTTCATCCTGCATGCCGAGCACGGCGCCAATGCGTCAAGCTTTGCCGCAAGGGTGACGGTAGGCACCGAGGCCAATCTGCATGGCGCAATGGTCAGTGCCCTGTCAACGCTGGCCGGGCCGGCGCATGGCGGCGCCGCCGAGGATGTGATGCGCATGGTCGCCGAGATCGGCGCGCCGGAAAACGCCGCCGCCTATGTGCAGGCCCGCCGCGCCGCGCGCCAGCCGGTCACCGGCTTTGGCCACCGCGTCTATCGCGCCGAGGACCCGCGCGCGCGGCACATGCGCGAGGGCGTCGAGCAATTGTCGCGCGAGATGGGCCAGCCGCATTGGTATGCGATCCTGCAGGCGGTGGTGGCGGCGATGCAGCCCTATGCCCGCCACGGGCTGAACGTGAATGTCGATTTCTATTCGGGGGTGATCTATCAGCTGCACGGCATTCCGATGGATCTTTATGTGCCGATCTTCGCCATCGGCCGCATGCCCGGCTGGGTGGCGCAATGTCTGGAGCAGCGGCGCAACAACATCTTGATCCGTCCGCTGACACTTTATGACGGGCCGGCGCCGCGCGCCTATCTGCCGCTCGATGCACGAGGCAGCTGAATTGGCCATTGCCCCGGCGGGGCCGATGCGTCATCACCGCCGCAAGAGGGCGAGGGGACCATGAAAGAAGTCATTCCGGGCATGGGTCGTGGCGCGGCGGCAGCCGCCGAGATGCGTGAGGCGCAGCCCCAGCCGCTGAAGGCCGCGCTCTGGATGTGCGGGGCGATTGCTTCGTTCACGCTGATGGCGGTGGCCGGGCGGGCGGTGCAGGTGGAGCTGAGCACCTTCGAGCTGATGTTCTGGCGCTCGCTGATCGGCTTTGGCATCGTCTTTGCGCTGGTGGCGATGAGCGCGCGCGGGCTGGGGCAGGTGCGCAGCACCCAGCCGGGGCTGCATCTGACGCGCAATGTCTTTCACTTCGCCGGGCAGAACCTGTGGTTCTATGGCATCATGGCGATCCCGCTGTCGCAGCTGGTGGCACTGGAATTCACCATGCCGATCTGGGTGGTGCTGCTGGCGCCGCTGGTGCTGGGCGAGAAGCTGAGCGCGCGCAAGCTGGGGTTGGCGCTGGTGGGCTTTGCCGGCGTGTTGGTGGTGGCGCAGCCCGGGGTGCAGCCGCTTAACAGCGGGCATCTGGCCGGCATCCTGGCGGCGGTGGGTTTTGCGCTCAACGTCATGCTGACCAAGAAGCTGATGCGCCATGACGGGGTGCTGTGCGTGCTGTTCTGGATGACGCTGCTGCAAACCGGCTTCGGGTTGGGGCTGTCGTTTCTGGGCGGCTTCACCTGGCCCTCGGCGGCGCTGCTGCCCTGGCTGGTGGTGGTGGGGCTGACCGGGCTGAGCGCGCATTATTCGCTGACCTCGGCGCTGGCGCTGGCGCCGGCCAGCACCGTCGCACCAATGGAATTCGCCCGCCTGCCGATCATCGCGCTGGTCGGTGTCTGGCTCTATGCCGAGGCGCTGGACCCTTGGGTCTTTCTGGGTGCAGCGATCATTTTTTCGGCAAACTACCTGAATTTGCGCAGCCGCGATTGAGCCTCGACGACCGCCGCTCAACCGGAGCGGGCGCCGGTGGGCCCCGGGTCGATTCCGCGTCGATTCTGCATTGCCACATGGCCCCCTGCCGCCTAGGTTTCATGCACGCAAGCCGCGCAAAACGGCACGAAAAGCTGTTTTCAGAGCGTGTCTTGTGTGCTTATAACCAAGCATCTGCCCCGCTCGGGGCGGGCAAGCAAGAAACCATGGGAGGAAATTCATGGATCGTCGCTCTTTCCTGCGGACCTCGGCTATCGGTGGCGCCGCGGCGGCCGCGAGCACGCTGGCTGCACCGGCCGTGGCCCAGGGCCGCACGCCGATGGTGATCGTCTCGACCTGGCCGCGCGATTTTCCGGGCCTCGGCACCTCGGCCCAGCGCCTTGCGGTGCTCATCGAGGAAGCCACTGACGGTGCGATCGCGCCCGAATACTATGCCGCCGGCGAGCGCGTCGGTGCCTTCGACGTGTTCGACGAAGTCGCCGCCGGCAATGCGCAGGCCTTCCACGCCGCCGATTACTACTGGCTTGGTGTGCACCCGGTCTTCGCCTATGTGACCGCCGTGCCGATGGGCCTGACCGCGCTGGAGCAGAACGCCTTCATCCACTACATGGGTGGCCAGGAGATCTGGGACGAAGTTGCCGACGAATACGGCCTGAAAGGCTGGCTTGCGGGCAACACCGGCTGTCAGCCGGGCGGCTGGTTCAACAAGGAAATGAACTCGCCCGAAGACTTCCGCGGCCTGCGCATGCGCATTCCCGGCATCGGCGGTTCGATGATGTCGAAGATGGGCGTTTCGGTGGTCTCGCTGCCCGGCGGCCAGATCTATGAAAACCTGGTTTCGGGCGCCATCGACGCGACCGAGTGGGTCGGTCCCTGGAACGACTACTACCTGAACCTGCACCAGGCCGCACGCTTCTACTACAACCCCGGCCCGCAGGAGCCTGGCCCGGCGCTGTCGCTGACCTTCAACAAGTCCTGGCTGACCAGCCTGCCGAGCTGGCAGCAGCGCGCCATCCAGGCTTGCTGCCACATGGAGAACGACCGCATGATGGCGGAATACAACGCCAACAACGGCCGTTATCTGGACCGTCTGATCCAGGATCACGGCATCCAGATGCGCGAGTTCAGCGACGAGATCTTCGAGGCCTTCGGCGGCGCAGCCGACGAGGTGTTCGACGAGATCCGCCAGCATTCGGACGCGGCGAACCGCATGCACGAAGCCTTCGTGCAGGCGCGCGCCGAGGTCGGCCGCTGGCTGTCGATTTCGGAGCAGGAATTCGCCTTCAAGCGCAACCGCGTGCTCGGCATCGAGTGATCGGCACCTGAACGTGCAAAGAGGCGGGGCGGGGCGCGCAAGCGCTCCGGCTCGCCTCAGCATTTTGCCGCCATTCGGGCACCCCGCCGCGCGCAATCCGCGCCCCCGGGGCCGCGACTGCCCGACAGCCCCGATGCCGCCGCACCTGCCGGCCCTTCCGATGCCGCCCGCTCGACACGGCTCACCAAGGACTGATCCATGCCGAACACCACTCCCGCCACCGGCCCAGGCCCGCTTGTGCTCAGGCTCTTCGCCTGGGGCACGGTCAGTGTCACCTTCGCCTTCCTGATCGAGAATTATCTGGTCCATTGGCAACGCCAGCCGGGCGCCATGGCCTTCCTGCGCGGTGAGACCGAAGGCTGGATGGCCGCCGCCTGCTACGCGCTGGCCGCCGTTCTGGCCGTGCTGATGACGCTGCGCAGCCGCAACGAGCCCTTCCGCCCCGACAGCGACCGCATCGCCGGGCTGACCAATTATCTGGTGCGGGCCAGCTTCTTTGCGGTCTTGCTTGTCGGGCTGGGCGATACCGCAATTTCCTGGCTTCGCGCCGAGGGCATGCTGCCGGGGCTTCTGGGCAGCGATCTGGCGACCCAGATGGGCCAGGCACGGGCGCGCGGGCCGATGGTGCATGTGCCGCTGATGGCGGCCGGATTCATCATCGCGCTCTTCACCCGCACGCTGGGCTTCTTCTGGCTGGCGCTGCTGGTGGTGGTGGTGCAGCTGCTGATGGTGATCGGGCGGTTCATCTTTTCCTATGAACAGCCCTTCATGGCCGATCTGGTGCGCATGTGGTACGCGGCGCTGTTCCTCTTTGCTTCGGCCTATACGCTGGCCACCGAGGCGCATGTGCGCGTCGATGTGTTCTATTCCTCGATGAGCCGGCGCGCGCGGGCAACGGTCAACGGGCTGGGCTCGGTGGTGCTGGGCATGACGCTGTGCTGGATCATCCTGATCCTGGGCACGGCCACCAATGCCAGCACGCTCATCGGCCCCTTCCTGCGCTTCGAGCAGGGCCAGCAGACCTATGGCATGATGACGAAATACACGCTCGCCGTCTTCCTGGGCGTCTTCGCGGTCTCGATGCTGCTGCAGTTCACCTCCTATCTGCTCAAGGCCGCCGCCGACTGGCGCGACGAGCATGATCCCAATGCCACCACCGACGAGACCGGCGACGACACCATGCCGGTAGTGGGATAAGCACTCATGGAAATCTTCTTTCTCGCCGTCCTTGTCCTGATGATGATGTTCACGCTGGGCATCGGCTTTCCGGTTGCCTTCGCGCTGCCGGGCTCGGCCATCATCACCATCGGGCTTGCTGCACTCAGCGGCTGGATGTTCACCGGCAATGCCAATTCCTACTTCATGCACGGCTCGGCCATTGAATGGCTCAGCGCCGGGGTGACCAACTTCCGAGGCATCTACTGGGAGGCCGAACGCGACACGCTGATTGCCATCCCGCTCTTCGTGTTCATGGGCATCATGCTGCAACGCTCAAGGATCGCCGAGGAACTGCTGGTGACCATGGCCAAGCTGTTCGGCGGCCTGCCGGGCGGTCTGGGCATCTCGGTCGTGGTGGTGGGCGCGCTGCTGGCCGCCACCACCGGCATCGTCGGTGCGACGGTCGTCGCCATGGGGCTGATCTCGCTGCCGGCGATGATGCGCAACAACTACAGCCAGCCGCTGGCCACCGGCACGGTGCTGGCCTCGGGCACGCTGGGGCAGATCATCCCGCCCTCGATCGTGCTGATCATCCTCGCTGACCAGCTGGGTTCGGCGGTCGATCAGGCCGGTCAGCTGCGGCTGGCCGAATACCGCGAGGCGACCGGCGAGTTTGCCATGCCGTCGGAGCTGTCGGTGATCCCCACCTCGGCGGGCGACATGTTCATGGGCGCGTTGATCCCGGGGCTGATCCTGGTGGGGCTTTATATCCTTTATATCCTCGGTTTCGCGCTGCTGCGGCCCAAAAGCGCCCCGGCAGTGCCGATCGAGGGCAAGATGGACCGCGCTTTCTGGGCCGATGTGTTCTTTGCCGTCGTGCCGCCGCTGCTGTTGATCATCCTGGTGCTGGGTTCCATCATTGCCGGCATCGCCACCGTCACCCAGGCCGGTGCCGTGGGTGCCGCGGGCGCAACCGTGATGGCCGGCTACAAGCTCTATACCGGGCGCATGCGCTACTGGCCGGCCACCATCGCCATCGGCGCGCTGCTGGCCATCTGGGCGCTGAGCAGCAATTTCAACCTCAATGTGCGCCAGCTCGATGTCTCGGGGCATCAGATGGCGGTGACGCTGGCCGCGGTGGCGGTGGTGGCGCTGCTCATCGCGCTGGGCTGGAGCACCTGGCGCACGCTGAAGATCGACAACACCCTGCGCGAGGTGATGATCGAAACCGCCAAGACCTCATCGCTGGTGTTCATCATCCTGCTGGGCGCGGCGATGCTGATCGCGGCCTTCCGGGCCTTCGGCGGCGAGCATCTGGTGAAGGATTACCTGACCGGCATTCCCGGCGGGTTCTGGGGCCAGTTCATCATCGTCATGGCGGTGATCTTCCTGCTGGGCTTCTTCCTCGATTTCATCGAGATCGCCATCGTGGTGGTGCCCATCGTCGCGCCGATCCTGCTGATGAACCCCGAAGCCAATGTCACCGCCATCTGGCTTGGGGTGATGATCGGGCTGAACATCCAGACAAGTTTCCTCACACCCCCCTTCGGTTTCGCGCTCTTCTATTTGCGAGGGGTGGCGCATCGAACGGTCAAGACCATCAACATGTACAAGGGCGTGGTGCCCTTCATCCTGATGCAATTGGCCTCACTGGTGATCGTGGGCTACTTCCCGCCCCTGGTGAACTATCTGCCGGCGCGGGTTTCGCTCCTGTCCGAAAACGCCCCGCCGCCGCGTAACCCCCGCCTGCAATACTGCATCGAGGAAATCCTCGCCGTGCAGATCCCGGCGCAGGAAGCCGGGGTGCGGCGCATGATCACCGATCTGCGCGGCCTTGACACCGCCATGCTGCCCGAGGCCCGCGCGCGGGCGCTGGAGGGCGCGCTGGAGGGCTATGAAAGCGCCTTCCCGCTGCTGGCGGCCTTCGAGGCCTCGCGCGCCGAGATCAGCGCCGCCACCCCGGATTATCGCCCGCTGCACCGCGAGGTGCGGGCGCTGCGCCGCGAGGTCGAGCGCAATCAGCGCATCATCGACGGGCTGGAGCGGCAGTTGCGCAACTATCGCGGCGATGCGCCGGAAGCTGTGGCCGCACGCGCGCGTATCGACGGCCGGATCGCCGAGTTGCGCGCCGGAATCGAGGCGTTGCAGACCCGCGTGCCGGATGGCTGGAGCGAGGCGCAGGCCGGCTTCCAGGCCCTCAACCGGGCCGAGCAGGACGCAAGGCGCGCCTTCCGCAGCACCGGTGAGGGCGCCTATCTGGTGTTCCGCGATCTCGCCGCCGAAATCGAGGCCGCCGAAGGCTTTGCTTCGCTGGTGGCACCGATCGAGGCACTCGCCGCACGGGTCGGTCAGGAAGACCCCGAGCTGCTGGCCGAGGAACTGCGCGAACTGGAGCGTGAGGTCAGCGCGCTGGCCGGCGCCGACGGGCTGCGTAGCGCCATCAGCGACATGCGCGGGCATCTGAGCGGGCGGCGGGCCTCGGCCGAACGGGCGGCGGATTTCGCCCCCGAACTGGCCGCCACCGCCCGCAGCGAGGCCGAATGGCGCGCCGCGGCGCAGGGCGGGCTGCTGACTGCGCTGACCGCGCTGGAGGCCGAGACCCGCAATACGCTGGGCCTGCGCGAACAGCCGCGGCTGGAGCGCGCCACCGCGCTGCGCGTTGCCAGCTGTCTGGCAGATCACCGCGATGTCTCGCTGAGCTTCTGATGCGAAAGGCCCGGGCCGCAACGGCCCGGGCCATCCCCGCCCCACCACCATGCCGATGCCACTGGCGGGGAACGGGCCCCTGTGCTAGCGCGGAACCATGCTGGCCGTATTTCTTCAGACCTTGCCGTTCTTTGCCATCATCGGCCTGGGCTTCTGGGCCGGGCGGACCGGCTTTTTCACCCGCGAAGCCACCGCCTATCTGACGAAATTCGTCTTCTATTTCGCGCTCTCGGCCATGCTGTTCGGCTTTTCGGCCAACATGTCGCTGGCCGATATCTTCGAGCCGCGCGCGGCCGTGGCCTATCTGTGGGGCTGCGCGCTGGTCTATCTGATCGCGCTGAGCGTGGCCTTCGCGCGCCGCCGCCCGCTGACCGAAGCTGCGATGGAGGCCCATACCGCGATCATCGGCAATGCCGGCTTCCTCGGCGTGCCGATGCTGGTGCTGCTGCTGGGCGAGGCCGCGGCCGGCACCATCCTGCTGGTGCTGGTGATCGACCTGATCGTGTTTTCCTCGCTGCTGACGGTGATCCTGACGCTGGCCAATCAGGGGCGGCTCTCCTTCGATCTGCCGCGGGTCATCCTGGGCGGCCTGCTGCGCAACCCGATGATCATGGCCATGGGCGCGGGGCTCTGCTGGTCGGCCACCGGGCTTGATCTGGCGCAGCCGGTCAACGCTTTCCTGACGCTGCTGGGCGCCGCCGCCACGCCGGGCGCGCTGTTCGCCATCGGTGCCTCGCTGGCCAACAACAGCGCCGAGCGGGTCACGGTGGCCGGCTGGCTGAGCGTCGCCAAGCTGGTGCTGCACCCGCTGGCGGTGGCTTTCGCGGCCTTCTATCTGTTCAACGTGCCGACCTATGCCGCCGGCGTTCTGGTGGCCACCGCCGCCCTGCCGGTGGCGGGCAATGTCTATATCCTGGCGCAGCATTTCAACGTCGCCGTGGCGCGGGTTTCGGCGGCGATCCTGATCTCGACGGGGCTGAGCGTGGCCAGCGTGCCGCTGATCATCGCGCTCCTGCAGGGCTGAGCCACGATCAATCAACGAAACAAAGCGAATTGGCCTGAAAATGACAGGCCCGTGACGCTTGCAGCCCTTCCGGCCCCTCCCTATATAGCCCACGAAGCCGGGCGGCACCGGCCAGCGCCTTCCCCAAAGGGGCAGCGCCTGAAACGGGCCGACGGATCATGGGATCGGGGAGCCGGAGCCTGAAGGGACCGCCGCCCCACAACATCGCCGAAGGAAAGAGGTAGTTTATCATGGGCAAAGTCATCGGCATCGACCTCGGGACGACCAACAGCTGCGTCGCCATCATGGATGGTTCGCAACCCCGGGTGATCGAGAATTCCGAAGGCGCGCGCACGACGCCTTCGATCGTTGGTTTCACTGAAAGCGAGCGCCTTGTCGGCCAGCCGGCCAAGCGCCAGGCGGTCACCAACCCCACCAATACCGTCTTCGCCGTCAAGCGACTGATCGGTCGCCGTCTGGGCGATGCCGAGGTGGAGAAGGACAAGAAGCTGGTTCCCTACAAGATCGTCGATGGCGGCAATGGCGACGCCTGGGTCGAAACCCGCGGCGAGAAATACAGCCCCAGCCAGGTCTCGGCCTTCATCCTGCAGAAGATGAAGGAAACCGCCGAAAGCTATCTCGGCGAGCCGGTCACGCAGGCCGTGATCACCGTGCCGGCCTATTTCAACGACGCCCAGCGTCAGGCCACCAAGGACGCGGGCAAGATCGCCGGGCTTGAGGTGCTGCGCATCATCAACGAGCCCACGGCGGCCGCGCTGGCCTATGGTCTGGACAAGAAGGAAACCAAGACCATCGCCGTCTATGACCTTGGCGGCGGCACGTTCGACATCACCATTCTGGAAATCGACGACGGCCTCTTCGAGGTGAAATCGACCAACGGGGATACCTTCCTCGGCGGTGAGGATTTCGACATGCGCATCGTCAATTACCTGGCCGATGAGTTCAAGAAAGAGCATGGCGTCGATCTGACGCTGGACAAGATGGCGCTGCAGCGCCTCAAGGAAGCCGCCGAGAAGGCCAAGATCGAGCTCAGCTCCAGCCAGCAGACCGAGATCAACCAGCCGTTCATCTCGATGGACAAGAACACCGGCCAGCCGCTGCACATGGTGATGAAACTCACCCGCGCCAAGCTGGAATCGCTGGTCGGCGATCTGATCAAGAAATCGCTCAAGCCCTGCGAGGCCGCGCTCAAGGATGCCGGCCTGTCGAAAGGCGATATCGACGAGGTGATTCTGGTCGGCGGCATGACCCGCATGCCCAAGGTCATCGAGGAGGTCGGCAAGTTCTTCGGCAAGGAAGCGCACAAGGGCGTCAACCCCGATGAGGTGGTGGCCATGGGCGCGGCCATTCAGGCCGGTGTGCTGCAGGGCGATGTGAAGGATGTGGTGCTGCTCGATGTGACGCCGCTGAGCCTCGGCATCGAGACGCTGGGCGGGGTCTTCACCCGGCTCATCGACCGCAACACCACCATCCCCACCAAGAAGAGCCAGGTGTTCTCGACCGCCGAGGACAACCAGCATGCGGTGACCATCCGCGTCTTCCAGGGCGAGCGCGAAATGGCCCAGGACAACAAGATGCTGGGCCAGTTCAACCTTGAAGACATCCCGCCGGCACCGCGCGGCATGCCACAGATCGAGGTGACTTTCGACATCGACGCCAACGGTATCGTCAGCGTTTCGGCGCGCGACAAGGGCACCGGCAAGGAGCAGCGGATCACCATCCAGGCTTCGGGCGGGCTGTCGGATGCCGATATCGACAAGATGATCAAGGACGCCGAAGCCAATGCCGAGGCCGACAAGCAGCGCCGCGAACTGGTGGAAGCCCGCAACCAGGCCGAAAGCCTGATCCATTCGACCGAGAAATCCCTTGAGGAATACAAGGACAAGGTCGATCCCACCACCGTCGAGGCGATCGAACTGGCCATCGCCGCGCTCAAGGATACGCTTGAGGGCGACAATGCCGACAAGATCAAATCGGGCATCAACAATGTCCGTGAAGCCTCGATGAAACTGGGCGAGGCGATCTACAAGGCGCAGCAGGAAACCACCGAAGGCGCCAGCGAAGACGAGCCGCGCCCGGTGGATGATGATATCGTCGATGCCGATTTCGAGGATCTCGATGACAACAAGCGCCGCGACTGATACGCGGCAGGCTTGGGGCCCCGGCCGGTAACACCGGGCCGGGGCCTCGGCCATTAAGACGAGGTCCAGGATGGCAAAGCGCGATTTCTATGATGTGCTGGGCGTGGCGCGCGGCGCCTCGGCCGATGAGATCAAGAAGGCCTATCGGCAGAAGGCCAAGGCGTTGCACCCCGACCGCAACGCCGACGACCCCACCGCCGAAGCGCAGTTCAAGGAAGTCAACGAGGCCTATGAGGCCCTCAAGGACCCCGAGAAGAAGGCCGCCTACGACCGTTTCGGCCATGCCGCCTTCGAGGGCGGCATGGGCAATGGCGCGCGCGGGCCGCGCGGCGGCGGCATGCATCCCGGCGGCGATTTCAGCTCGGCCTTCTCGGATGTGTTCGAGGATCTGTTCGGCGATTTCATGGGCGGCGGGCGCGGCGGGCCCCGTCAGCGCGCCAGCCGCGGCTCGGATCTGCGCTACAACCTGCGGGTGACGCTGGAAGAAGCCTTTGGCGGGGTTCAGAAAAGCATTCGCGTGCCCTCGCTCTCGGCTTGCGATTCCTGCAACGGCACCGGTGCCGAGGGCGGCGCCGAGCCGGTCACCTGCCCCACCTGTTCGGGCATGGGCAAGGTGCGCGCGCAACAGGGCTTCTTCACCGTCGAGCGCACCTGCCCCACCTGCGGCGGGCTGGGCCAGATCGTCAAGAATCCCTGCAAGGTCTGCAAGGGCGCCGGGCGCGTCGAGAAGGAACGCACGCTCAGCGTGAACATTCCCGCCGGGGTTGAAACCGGCACCCGCATCCGGCTTTCCGGCGAGGGCGAGGCCGGGCTTCGCGGCGGGCCCTCGGGCGATCTTTATATCTTCATCGAGGTGCGCGAGCATCCGATCTTCCAGCGCGACGGGCTGGATCTGTTCTGCCGCGTGCCGATCAGCTTCGCCACCGCCGCGCTGGGTGGCGAGGTCGAGGTGCCGACCATCGATGGCGGGCGTTCGCGGGTCAAGGTTCCCGCCGGCAGCCAGACCGGCAAGCAGATGCGGCTGCGTGCCAAGGGCATGCCGGCGCTGCGCGGCGGCGGACAGGGCGACATGCTGCTGGAGCTGAATGTCGAAACCCCGGTGAACCTGACCGCACGGCAGAAGGAATTGCTGCGCGAGTTTGAATCGCTCAGCGCCGACAACAACCCCGAGGGCCAGAGCTTCTTCAGCAAGGTCAAGAGCTTCTGGGACGGCATGACCGGCTGACCTTGCCCGCGCCCCGGGGCCAGCTTCGGGGCGGGCCTCAGGGCGGGCGTTAACCTGGCGTTAGCCAATTTGCGGCAAAATTGTGGCATGCCGCGCCCCCGTTCCCTTTCCGAACCCGCCCTGCCGCTCTTTGCCACCGCCGCGCCGGTCACTCCAGCCGTGGCGGGCGAACGGCTGCCCTCCTATCTGCGCGATCACCGCAAACGCCTGCGCAGCCGCTTCCTGGAGGGCGGCGCGGCGGCGATGCCGGATTACGAACTTCTGGAATTGCTGCTGTTTCGCGCCATTCCCCGGCAGGATGTCAAACCGCTGGCCCGCCATCTGCTGGAGGTTTTCGGCGATCTGGCCAGCGTGATAAGCGCCAACCCCGCCCGGCTGAGCCGCATTGAGGGTGTCGGCGAGGCGGTGATCTGCGAGCTGAAACTGGCCGAGGCCATGGCCCAGCGACTGGCTCGGGCGCGGGTGCTCAACCGCCCCGTGCTGTCAAGCTGGGATGCGCTGCTGGATTATTGCCACACCGCCATGGCGCATCGCGAAACCGAACATTTCCGCGTGCTGTTTCTGGATCGCAAGAACGCCCTGATCGCCGATGAGGAACAGGGCCGCGGCACGGTCGATCATGTGCCGGTCTATCCGCGCGAGGTGATGCGCCGGGCGCTCGAACTCAACGCTTCGGCGCTGATTCTGGTCCATAACCACCCTTCGGGCGATCCCACACCCAGCGCTGCCGACATTGCCATGACCGAGCAGATTTCCCGCGCCGCCCAAGCGCTGCAGATCGCGCTGCATGACCATCTGATCATCGGCAAATCGCGCGAGACCAGCTTTCGCATGCAGGGGCTGCTCTAGCCCAGTTCGCGTTTGAGCGAGCGCGACAGCAGCAGGTCCACCGCCTCCTCCATGCTCACCCGCCCCTCCAGCAGGGCCGAAACCATGGCAATCACCGGCAGTTCGCCCGCGCCCTCGCCGCGCGCCATGGCATGGGCCGTCGCCACTCCCTCGACGGTCAGGGCCGCATCGGGCTTTTCGCCCCGCCCCAGCGCCAGACCATAGCGGTAGTTGCGCGATTTCTCGGAAGTGCAGGTCAGCACCAGATCACCAAAACCCGACAGCCCCCAGAGCGTTTCCGGCCGCGCGCCACGCTGCTCGGCCAAGCGCAGGATCTCGGCAAAACCGCGCGTCATCAATGCCGCGCGCGCGCTTTCGCCCAGCCCGGCGCCCATGGCGATGCCGGCGGCGATGGCGATGACATTCTTGAGCGCCCCGCCAAGCTGCGCCCCGGGCAGATCGTCGCTCAGATAAAGCCGCAGGTTGCGCACCGACAGCGCCTCCTGCAGCGCCTCGCCGCCAGGGCCGGCGCAGGCCAGCGTCAGCGCGGTCGGTTTGCCAGCGGCCAGATCGGCGGCGAAACTGGGGCCGGTCAGCACGGCCGGCGTGGCATCGGGCACCAGGCTCTCGATGATCTGGCTCGGCAGCAGACCGCTCCCCAGTTCCACCCCCTTGCAGCAGGCCACCAGCGCCCGCCCGGCAAGCCGTGCGCCCTGCGCCTGCAGAAGCGGACGCAACTGCTGCGTGGGCACCGCCAGCAACAGGACCGGCGCTTCCGCCACCTGCGCCAGATCGGCGCTGACCGTCAGGCCGGGCGGCAATGCAGCGCCGGGCAGCCGGGCGGCATTCTCGCGCCGGGCCTGCATCTGCGCGGCCTGAGCCGGGTCGCGCGCCCAAAGCATCACCTTCCGCTCCGCCGCTTCGGCGATGGCCAGCGCCGTGCCGAACGCCCCCGCCCCGATCACCCCGACATGATGCGCCATGGCCTGTCCCCTTCCGCCCTGCCCCAGCGGTATCGGCAGCGACGGGCGTGCTGTCAACCTGGCCGAACCGGCGGCATGGGCGGATCGCCCTTTGCCATGCCTCGCGCCGGGCTGTAAGACTGCCACACTCACTGCCCCAACGGAGCCGCCGCAATGGTCGATATCGCTACCCGTGTGCATAACCACAACTGGAAGATCGACCCGATCGTGCGCTCGCTGATCGACACCGATTTCTACAAGCTGTTGATGTGCCAGTCGATCTTTCGCAACCGCCCCGATACGCGGGTGACGTTCAGCCTGATCAACCGCACCCGCTCCATCCGTCTGGCCGAACTGATCGACGAGGGCGAACTGCGCGAACAGCTTGATCATGTGCGATCGCTGAGCCTGACGCGGGGCGAAAGCACCTGGCTGCGCGGCAATATGTTCTACGGCAAGCGGCAGATGTTCCGACCGGATTTCATGGAATGGTTCGAGGCGCTGCGCCTGCCCGCCTATCATCTGGAAAAGCGCGACGGCCAGTATGAGCTGACATTCGAGGGCACCTGGCCCGAGGTCATGCTGTGGGAAATTCCGGCGCTGGCGGTGCTGATGGAACTGCGCTCGCGCGCGGTGCTGCGGGGCATGGGCAAGTTCGAGCTGCAGGTGCTTTACGCGCGCGGCATGGCGCGGCTGTGGGAAAAGGTGGAACGGCTGCGCCGGCTGGAGGGGCTGAAGCTGGCCGATTTCGGCACGCGGCGGCGGCATTCCTTCCTGTGGCAGGACTGGTGCGTGCAAGCGCTGATCGAAGGTCTGGGCGAAGCCTTTGTCGGCACATCGAACTGCCGCATTGCCATGCGCCGCGATATCGAGGCGATCGGCACCAATGCGCATGAACTGCCGATGGTCTATGCCGCCCTGGCCGAGACCGACGCCGAACTGGCCGAGGCCCCCTACCGCGTGCTGGCCGATTGGCATGAGGAACATGACGGCAATCTGCGCATCATCCTGCCCGACACCTATGGCACCACCGGCTTTCTGGCGCGTGCGCCGGAATGGCTGTCGAAATGGACCGGCATGCGCATCGATTCCGGCGATCCGGTGAAGGGCGCGGAAACCGCGATCCGCTGGTGGCAGGAACGCGGCGAGGACCCGCGCGAGAAGCTGGTGATCTTTTCGGACGGGCTGGATGTGGAGCGGATCGAGGAATTGCACGCCCGTTTCAAGGGCCGGGTGAAGGCCAGCTATGGCTGGGGCACGATGCTGACCAATGATTTCCGCGGTCTCGCGCCGCAAGACAGCCTTGCGCCGTTTTCGCTGGTCTGCAAGGCGGTTGCCGCTGATGGTCGGCCGACGGTGAAACTGTCGGACAACCCGGTCAAGGCGATGGGCCCCAAGGCCGAGGTCGAGCGCTACAAGCGGGTTTTCGGCGTCGGCGATCAGGAGGCGATGCCAGTGCTGGTCTGAACGACCGTGATGCGCGGCGTCCGCGCCAGATGGCCGGTGCAGGATGGGCCGCACGGCGCTGCGGCGCTGATGAGAGGCCCGGGGTTGACGCGGATACAGGCTACGGCCTTGGCTGCTCTCATACATTCAGCAGGCGAACACGAAGGCTCGCCCGCTGCAATGTCAACCGAACATTCCTGCCGGGCCATCGGCCCAAGACCCTGCCCCGGACCGGGTCGCAATTGACAGGCCCGCAGGAAGTCAGCCCGCGTGCCTAGAAGAACATCACGTCCTGACCGTTTTCCGGGGCGGGAGGATCGGCTGCGACCCACATTCCGGAGGCCAGTTTCTGCGCCAGATCGCGCAGCGGTATGTTCTTCACAGCCGTATCGAGACAGATCTGCTCGCCCTCCTGCGACTGGCGCGCCACCTGACCCAGGAAGTCGGTAATGCATTCGAGCGACTGACGCAGCAGATCGACCTGCTGAAGGGTCTGCATCTGTGCCGGCGGCACCCCGGCACCCGAACGCAGGGCAGTCCCCAGGGCATCGTCGATCTCCTGCGCCAATCCGGAAAGGCGCTCGATCTCGCGCGCCGCGTTGAACAGCGCTCGTTTCATGGGCATTTCAACCGTGTTCATGCGAGAGCCTTTCCGTCAGGGCGTCAGAGCTTGCCAACCACGCGCTCGATACAGGCCTTGAGACCTTCGGGCGAAAAAGGCTTCTTGATGTAGTTGTTCATGCCCAGTTCCTGGCCGCGCTTGAGCACCGCCGGATCGGCGACGCCGGTGACCAGGATGAACCCGATCCGCTGCGTGGTGCGGTTGCGGCGCAATCCCTCCAGCAGGGTCAGCCCATCGGCGCCCGGCATGTTGAAATCCGACACCACCAGATGCACCGGCTTGGCGGCCAGGCGCTGAAAGGCGGTCGCGCCGTCGGTGGCGAAATCGATGTTGCGAATGCCCATCCATTCCAGCGCCTGAATGATCAGGCCGCGACTGGTGGACATGTCATCCACCACCATGACGTGAAGCTGATCCTTGATGCTCATTTGCTACTCCCTCAATTCAGGTCTTGTCGGCGGGCGCGTTGGCGGCCGCCGCGGTGCGCCGGTATTGGGTAATCCCGGCGGTGGCGAATTGTTCCTCGGCGGCGCGGCCCAGACGCTCCGAATGCCCGATGAACAAATGGCTGCCCGGCGCCATGAGTGAGGCGAAGCGCTGCCAGAGAATCTCTTGCGTGGCGTTGTCGAAATAGATCACCACGTTGCGGCAGAAGACCACATCGAACGGGCCACGCATCGGCCAGCGCGCGATCAGGTTGAGCGGCGCGAAACTGATCAGCGCCTTGAGCCCGTCAACCGCCTGGAACTGGCCCGCCCGTCCCGGGGCGGCGGCGAAGTAGCGGCTGCGGCGGGTCTTGCTCACCCCCTCCAGCCCGGCTTCGGAATAGATCCCGGCCTGACCGGTGGCGATCACCTTGGGGTCGATATCGGTGGCGAGGATGCGGATATCCAGATCCGCCGCCTCGGGGCAGAGATCGAGCAGTTCCATGGCGATGCTGTAGGGTTCCTCGCCGGTGGAGCAGCCCGCCGACCAGATCCGCACCCGGCCGCGCTTGCGCGCGCGATCAATCAGCCCGGGCAGGATATCCTTTTCCAGCGCGCGGAAATGGTGATCCTCGCGGAAGAAGCGCGTCACATTGGTGGTCAGCGCCGAGATCAGGTTCTCGCGCTCGGCCTCGCCCTGACGGCTTTGCAACAGCCGGCAGTAGCTGCCGAAATCGGCCATACCCAGTTCGCGCAGCCGGCGCGCCAGCCGCGAGACGACGAGCCCGCGCTTGGCTTCCGCCAGAACGATGCCGCATTCGTCATGGACCAGCTTCGCCAGTTGGCGAAACTCCTTGTCGCCGATCGTCAGCTCGCGTGCATCGCCGCCGACCATGGGTAGCTGCGCGTTCATGCGGCCTCTTTTCCGCTGGTCGGCAGCACACGCGCCAGATCGATCTTGCGGATCATCTTCTCCTCGGCGACGACAACGCCCGAGATATAGGCGCGTGCCGATTCCGAGGCGATCTCCGGCACCGGCTGCATGGTGTTGTCATTCACCGTCAGGATGTCCGACACCACTTCGGCCAGCAGGCCCACGGTCTGCGAGCCGATCACCGTGATGATGATCACATGGCGCGGGCCGGGCTCGATCTGGCCGAGGCCCAGGCGCTCGGACAGGTCCACGACCGGGACCACCGAACCGCGCAGGTTGATCACCCCTTTCACATAGCGCTGGGCATGCGGAAGGATCGTGGTTTCGGTCCATCCGCGGATCTCGCGCACCGACATGATATCGATGCAGAAGTCCTGGCCGGCCACACGGAACGCGACGACTTCACGGTCCATCGAGCGCGTATTGGTCATTTCGTCGAGCATGGTGTTACCCCGTTGCAGCAAAGTGGAAGTCACCGACCGCATGGCCGCCGGCGTCGCGGATGATCCCGTCGGGATCGATGATGAGAGCGATGCGGCCGTCTCCGAGGATGGTAGCCGCAGCTATCCCCTGAACATGGCCGTAATTGCTTTCAAGGCTCTTAATGACGACCTGCCGCTGGTCCTGAATGCCATCGACGATCAACGCGCATCGGCGGTTGTTGTCGGTCTCGACAAGCAGCAGCACATGGTTGTCGAGCGATTCCGGCGCACGGCGGAAGCCGAAGACCTCGCCCAGATCGACGATCGGCACCAGCTTGTCGCGGTTGACCACCACCCGGCCGTCCTGGCCGATGGGCTGGATCTCGGCGGTCTTGGGTTGCAGGGTCTCCTGGATGGCGGTGATTGGCACCACCATGGTCTGCCCGGCGACGTCAAAGACCATGCCTTCCAGAACCGCCAGCGTCAGCGGCAGACTGATCGAGAAGGTCGTGCCCTCGCCCGGGGTCGAGGTGATCGACACCCGCCCGCCCAGCGCCTGCACCTCGGAGCGCGCGACATCGAGCCCCACCCCGCGCCCGGACAATGCCGAGACCTCGTCCTTCGAGGAAAAACCTGGCAGGAACAGCAGGTTGTCGATCTCGGCCGGGCTCAGCTCGGCATCCGGCGAGATCAGGCCCTTTTCCTCGGCGAGCTTGCGCACCTTGGGCCGGTTGATGCCGGCACCATCGTCGGAAATATCGATCATCACCCGCCCGGAACGATGCGCGGCCGACAGGATGACCGTGCCCTCTTCCGGTTTACCGGCTGCGCGCCGGTCCTCGGGGGTTTCCAGCCCGTGATCGACCGCGTTGCGGATCATATGCGTCAGCGGATCGACCAGCCGTTCGATGACCGTCTTGTCCACCTCGGTATGTTCGCCCTGGGTGATCAGGCGCACCCGCTTGCCGGTGGCGGTGCCCGCTTCGCGCACGATGCGCGACATGCGCTGGAACATCGGCTTGACCGGCTGGGCGCGAATTGCCATCACCCCCTCCTGGATCTCGCCGGCGAGTTGCTTGAGGCTCTCAAGTCCGACCGAGACATCACTTTCCGAAGGCAGACCCATCTGGTTGATGGATTGCGACAGCATCGCTTCCTTGATCACCAGCTCGCCGACCAGGTTGATCAGCTTGTCCACCCGCTCCAGATCGACGCGGATGGTGGCGCCGGCGGCCTTGCTGGCATTCTCGGGCTTGGCGGCGCCGGGCTTGGCGGCGCGGGCGGTCTTGGCCGGCGCATCCTCGGTCTCGACGATTTCCTCAAGCGTCGGCGCGCCGCCGGTCAGCTCTTCGAGCGTCGGCAGCGGGCCGGCCTCGATCGGCAGTTCCGGCGCGTCCATCTCGGTGATCTCGAGCCGGCAGAGCCCCTCCACGAACTCGAAGACCTCGGCGATCTCGCCCTCGGAGCTTTCGGTTTCCAGCGTCAGCCGCCAGGTCACATGCGGCTGCGCACCATCGAGCGCGTCAAGGGCCGGGATCTTGTCGGTCTCGGCCTCGACGCTCAGCGTACCCAGCCGCGACAGGGTGCGAAACAGCAGCGCCGGCTCGTTGCCCGAGCGGAACAGTTCGGGGAACGCCTCGAATTCGATGACGAAGCTGCGTTGGCCGGGCAGGCTCATGCTCGGCAGCGACAGATCCATATCGAGCCCGAGCGGCATGAAATCCGGCGCCTCGGTGCCCTCGTCGCGCGGTGTGCCGATGATCTCTTCAAGGTCGGTGTGCAACTGGGCGCTGACATCGGCGGCGGGCTCGGCGCCATCACGCGCAGCCACCACCAGATCGGCCAGATGATCGCCGCAGCGCTGGAACAGGCTCATGACATCGTCATCGAGCTCCAGCTTGCCGGAGCGCAGCTTGTCGAGCGCGGTTTCGAAGTGATGGGCGAAATCGACCAGCGCGTCGAGCCCGAAGGCCCCGGCGCCGCCCTTGATCGAATGCACGGCGCGAAACACCGCGTGAACGGTTTCCATCTCATGCTGGTCATCGGCCATGAGACGGAAACCGTCATTCATGGCTTCCAGCAGATCCTCGCATTCCTGAAAGAAGGAATCGCGGAAGTCGTCGGAAATGACAAGGCTCATGCCGCACCTCTTGGCATGGCCACACGCTCGATCGCGGCGACCAGTTTCACTTCATCGAAAGGCTTGACGATCCAGCCCGTCGCCCCGGCCTTGCGGGCGCGTTCCTTGAGTTCGGGCGCGCTTTCGGTGGTCAGCACCAGGATCGGCAGCGACCGGTGTTGCATGCCGCCGCGCACCGCCTCGATGAAACCGAAGCCATCGAGCCGGGGCATGTTGATGTCGGTGATCACCACATCGGGGTTGGATTCGTTCAGACGTTGCAGCCCGTCCTCGCCATCTTCGGCGAGATGCACATCAAAGCCCGCCTGTGACAGCGCGGCGCTCAAAAGATTGCGCATCGTTCGGGAATCATCGACGGCAAGCACGCGCAGGCTCATTGCACCACCTCCGGGTTATACGCCAAACCAAGCTCGTCGGGGGTGACGCCCAGAAGCCTCATCCCGTCGAGGAATTCATCGGAAACTTCGGCGATGTCGAATGACAGGCCGTCTTCACGCCATTGCCGGCAGGCGGCAATCAGCATCTGCAAAACCAGAGCGCCCAGAAACGAAACCTCGGCGGCATCGATCGTCAGGGGCTCACCACGCTTTTGCTTGAGCGCGGCACCAAGCTGCTCGGCGGCCTGGCTGTCCAGGCAGGAGCTGAGTTTGAATGGTCCTTTCATGATCTTTTCCCTGGTGGATCGGAACAGAAGCGCGGCTCCGGGTTCCGGTTGAACAAGCGAAGACGCGGCGGAAATTGCGGGCTGGTGCATCTGTTCACACTCCCACCCAGAACCTTTCGACCAGCCCGGACATCACGCTGGCTTCACGCGACAGCGAGGCACCGGCGGCCGAGGTCTCTTCGACCATGGCGGCGTTTTGCTGCGTCATCTGGTCCAGATGCCCGACCGAGGTATTGACCTCGGAGATGCTGGTGGCCTGCGCCTGGGCGGCGGTAGCCATGTTGCTGACCAGGGTGCTGACCTCGCCGAAAGCCTCGACGACGCGCATCAGCACATCCGAGGTGCTTTCAACCAGGCCGACACCGCTGCGCACATGTTCGGAACTGGCGCTGATCAGCGTCTTGATGTTCTTGGCGGCTTCGGCCGAGCGCTGGGCGAGCGTGCGGACCTCCGAGGCGACCACGGCAAAACCCTTGCCGGCCTCGCCGGCCCGCGCGGCCTCGACGCCGGCGTTGAGCGCCAGCAGGTTGGTCTGGAAGGCGATCTCGTCGATGACGCCGATGATCTGGCTCATCTGTTTCGAAGAAGCCTCGATCTGTTCCATGGCGCGTTTGGTCTGGCCGATCACCTCGCCGCCCTTGGTGGCGTCGGCGCGGGCGCTGGACACCGTGGTATCGGCCTTCTTGGCGCGATCGGCGGTTTCGCGCACCGCGCGGGTGAGTTCGTCGATGGAGGCGGCGGTCTGCTCCAGGCTGGCGGCCTGCTGCTCGGTGCGCCGCGCCAGATCGTCCGAGGCCTGGGCGATTTCATTGGCGCCGGTGCGGATATTGGCCGATGACTGGCGCACCTGGCCGATGATGTCGCGCAGGCTGGCCATGGCGCGGTTGAAACTGCCGGCCAGCGCCCCCGATTCGGCGCCCAACGAGGCATCGACATTGACGCTCAGATCGCCTTCGGCGACGCGCTCCAGCGCATCGGCCAGATGGCCGATGGCCTGCTCGCGGGCGGCATCGGCCTGTTGGCGCTCATCTTCGAGATGTTCGAGATAATGCGAGATCGACAGTTCGATATCGAGGATCGCGCCCTTGATCAGCATGCCCAGATCGCGCGCCGTCTCGCCCGAGGCACCACCGCGTCCGAACAGCGCCGTGGCGCCGGAGCCGCCGCGCAGGCTCTGAGCGATCAGCTCCTCGAGCACCAGCGCATAGCCGTTGATATACCAGCGCGGATCAAGGCCGATTCGGGTATGGGTCAGGAAGATCTTGCGCACGGCTTCCTGGTAGGCGGGGCCGAAATCGCCGCGAGCGATTCGCGCCCAATGCGACTGCTGGCGCGATTTGGCCGACTGGACATGCGCCTCGTCGGAAAAGAAGCGCCGGGTCTCGGGGTTGGCACGCACCGCGGCATAGAACTTGTCGAGAGCATTGCCCAACAGGCGATCGGTTTGCGGGGCAATCGCCTGCATCCGCTTGCGCGCCGCATGATCGAACCCGAGGAACGCCAGCCGTTCGTCGATCGGGTCTTCGTGGTGCTGTCTTGCTTCCATTATCGGTTTCCGACTCTTTTTTCGTTGCTGTCCGTGCGGTCCCCCGGCACCTCCCGACAAACGGGGTCTGGCGTCCGGCCTGCCTTCATGGCTACGGGCTGCAGGTGAAAAACGTCTTAACGGAAACAATCCTCATCGTTTTTTGTCGCGCCTCTCAGGTGTTTGAGCGACGTTAACTTTTTGCGGCCAATGATGAGGAACAGACAGTGCGCGAAGGAGCGCGCGGAGCCGCATTCATTGTTCAGGGAATAACCACGTGCCTCACCTTCGCGTATTGATCGCTGACGAGAGACCGATTCGGCTGCGCCGCCTGGCGCCGCAGATCACCGCCGATCCCGATATCGAGCTGCTCGATCCGGTGCGGACCTTGACCGATGCCTACAACCTCACCGAACTCCACCAGCCCGATGTCGTATTCATCTGCCAGGAAATGGCCATCCAGCCGGAATTCCTGATGTATCGCGCGTTGCTGGTGGCTCTGGGGCTGCGCTGCGTGATCTTCGGCAGCCGGCACAATGTCAGCGAGAAGCTGGAATTCGTCGCGGTGGACGAAAGTTATGATGCGCGGGCGATGCTGCGGGTTCTGGGGCGCAGCGCGCGCCTCACCCGCCCCGGCGCCGCGCCGGTGCCCAGCGCCGGTGTCACGCCGCAGCGAATGCCGCTGTCCAGCGTGGCCGCGGCGGCGCCGTTCTCGCGCTGCATCGTCATGGGCGCCTCGACGGGCGGGATCGAGGCGCTGCTGAGCGTGCTTTCGGCCTTTCCCGCCGATTGCCCGCCGACGCTGATCGTGCAGCATATCCGCGCCGAATTCGCCTCGGGTTTCATCCAGCGGCTCAACCGCAACTGCCTGGCCACGGTCAGCGAGGCGCGCGACGGGGCGCCGCTGGTGCCGGGGCAGATCTATGTCGCGCCCGATGACATGCGGCATCTGGTGATTCGCGGCAATCGCGCGCCGCGCTGCAAGCTGGTGCCCGGCGATCCGGTTTCGGGGCATCGCCCCTCGGTGGACATGCTGTTCCATTCCGCCGCGCAGCTGGGGCCGGCGGTGGTGGGCGTGCTGCTTACCGGCATGGGCCGCGACGGCGCCGAAGGCCTGCTGGAGATCCGTCGCAACGGCGGGCGCACCATTGCCCAGGACCGTGCATCCTGCACCGTGCATGGCATGCCGCGCGCTGCGGTGGAACTGGGCGCAGCGATGCAGGAACTGCCGCTGAACCGAATCGGGCATGCCGTGCTGATGGCCTGTCGCGACAATAACGCCATGGCAGGATGAGGATGTTCCATGCTGGCCAATGAACACCGAAGCATCAATATCATTCAGGGCGAGTTCCATGTCTCGGATCGGGAAGGCGATATGCTGACGACGATCCTGGGTTCCTGCGTGGCCGCCTGCGTTTTCGATCCGGTGCGCAAGATCGGCGGCATCAACCACTTCCTGCTGCCCGGAACCGATCCGCGCGATGGCCAGAACATCAAATACGGCGCCTATGCGATGGAACAGCTGATCAACGCGCTGCTGCGCGCCGGTGCCAGCCGGAACCGGCTGGAGGCCAAGGTCTTTGGCGGGGCCCGGGTGGTGCAGAGCCTGTCGAACATCGGCCAGAACAATGCCGATTTCGCGCTGAAGTTTCTCAAGGACGAGGGAATCCGGGTGACCAGCCAGTCGCTGGGCGGCAATCAGGGGCGCCGGGTGCGATTCTGGCCGACAACCGGGCGCGCCCAGGTGCTGCTGCTCGATTCGACCTTCGCCGATCCGGTCAAGCCCGCCGCCGTGCGCCGCCCGCCGCCGGTGGCCGAGGTTGCCGGCGAGGTCGATCTGTTCTGAGCCGGGCCGGGCAGGAGGTTTCGGGGTTTGCGCGCGCTGCGGTTCAGCGCCCGTCAAGCCAGTCGAGCAGGTCGGGCAAATATCTCGGCATAGATCGCCGGGGTCTTGTGGCTGACAATCTCGACGGCATCGAACATCTCGCCCAGCCCGGATTGCGCCAGCTTGCGCTCCTGATCCAGCAGATCGCCCTTGGTGACCAGCACCAGCCGGAAATCCGGCGCCAGCCGGGCAATCGCCGCCTCGACCCCGGGCAGAAGCTCGATCGGCTGCGCCAGCATCTCGCGCCCGGCGGCCAGCAGTTCGGCGATCACCGCGCCGGGCACGCGGCCCTGGGTGACCTCGATGGCGGTTTCGATCATCGACAGCACGAAGCCCTTCACCCCGAAACCGTATTGCCCCAGGTTGCGCCGCTCGGCGGCCTCCAGCCGGGCGCGCAGATCGCCGGGCTCGGCGTGATCGGCCAGAAGCTCGGTGAACCGCTGCTGGGTCAGCTGAAAGAAGCGCTCGTTATGCCAGAGCGTATCGTCGGCATCGAGCCCGATGGTGGTGATTGCCATGCTTCCTCCGCAGCCGCTGGCCGGGCAGGGTTTTCACTGACCGACAACAGGCTATATACTGCGTTCGATGCGAATCTGTCACCCGAAGGCCATGCCCATGCCGCTCGTTCCCATGATGACCGACCGCCCCGAGGGCCCGGACCAGGACAGCGGGCTGGCGACCAAGACGCGCACCCGCACCCAGCGCCCGCCGATGTACAAGGTGCTGCTGCTCAACGATGACTATACCCCCATGGAATTCGTCGTGCATGTGCTTGAGCGGTTCTTCGGCATGAGCCATGCGCAGGCTTTCGACATCATGCTCACCGTGCACAAGAAGGGTCTGGCGGTGGTGGGCGTGTTCTCCTACGAGGTTGCCGAGACGAAGGTGGCGCAGGTGATGGATTTCGCCCGCCGTCACCAGCATCCGCTGCAATGCACGCTGGAAAAGGAGTAGGGCGCCCAAGCCCGCCGACACCATGCCCCAAACCGATCTGGCCCCCCGCGCCCTGCGGCTGGAGCTGGCCCTTGATGCCGGGCTGGACCTGCCGCGCCAGGGCACCATCGCGGTGCTGATGCCGCGCGCCGGCGAAAGCCTCGATCCGCTGCCGCGCGCGCGGGTGGTGGTGGTGACGCCGCATTTCCCCGATCACGCCGCCTTCACCGCACAGGGTTATGCCTGCCTGCGCAGCCTCGATGAACTGGCCAGCCCGCCGGCAGCGCTGCTCCTGTGCCTGCCCCGCGCGCGTGCCGAGGCCCGCGACCTGCTGGCCCGCGCCGCCGCGCTGGGTGCCGCGCCACTGGTGATCGACGGGCAGAAGACCGACGGGGTGGATGGCGTGCTGCGCGAGCTGCGCGCCCGGCTTCCGGTCAGCGAGGCGATCTCGAAAGGTCATGGCAAGATCTTCTGGTTGCCGCAAAGCGATGGCGCGGCACTGGCCGACTGGCGCGCCACGCCCACCGGGTTGAGCGATCCGCAGGGCCGCACCTTCCAGACCATGGCCGGGCTCTTTTCGGCCGATGGGATCGATCCCGGCTCGACGCTGCTGGCCGATGCGCTGCCCGCCGGGCTGAAGGGCGAAGTGGTCGATCTGGGCGCCGGCTGGGGCTATCTCTCGGCCCGGCTGCTGGAACGCGCCCCGGCGCTCACTGCGCTGCATCTGGTCGAGGCCGATGCCCGCGCGCTCGATTGTGCGCGGCGCAATGTCACCGATCCGCGCGCGCAATTCCATTGGGCCGATGCCACGGTGCCGCTGCCGGGGCTGCATGCCGATGCGGTGGTGATGAACCCGCCCTTCCACACCGGCCGCGCGGCGAAACCGGGGCTGGGCATCGCCTTCATCCGGGCAGCGGCGGCGCTCTTGAAGCCCGGCGGCGCGCTCTGGCTGGTGGCCAACCGGCACCTGCCCTATGAGGCGGCGCTCGCGGCCTCGTTCCGCACCCATGAGGAGGTCGCCGGCACCTCGGCCTTCAAGGTGCTGCGCGCCGAGGCACCCCTGCGGGCCAGCGCAGCCCGCCCCACCCCGCCGCGCCGCGGCCTGACCCATTCGCGCGGAGGGCGTTCATGAGCTTTTCCATCGCCGGCAAGACCGCGATTGTCACCGGCGCCGCCTCGGGCATCGGCCATGCCATCGCGCGGCATTTTCTGGCCCAGGGCGCCAATGTGGTGCTGGCCGATCTGAGCGAGAAGCGCCTCAAGGGCGGCTGCGAGGATCTGAGCGAACAGGAGAATGCGCGGCTCTTCACCGGCGATCTGCGCGAGAAACTGGCCATCGCCAACCTGCTTTCGGCCACCATCGACGCCTTTGACCGGGTGGATATCCTGGTCAATGCGGCGCGCGAATTCACCCTCAGCGACCCGCTCGACCCCGCCGACACCACGGTCGATCAGGCGCTGTCGCAAAACCTGCTGGTGGCGCTCAGGCTGTCGCAGGCGGTGGCGCGGCGCATGATCACCCAGGCCGAGGATGCCGAAGAACGCCGCGGCGAGGGGCGGGCCGAGGGGCGCCAGGATACCGGGGCAATCGTCAACCTTTGCTCCATCGCCGCGCAGCGCACCCAGCCGGAAATGCTGGCCTTTTCCATCGCCACCGCCGCCGCCGAGCAGATGACCCGTTCGCTGGCCGTGGCGCTGGCGCCGCATCATATCCGGGTCAATGCGCTGGCCATGGGCTCGGTGATGAGCGCCAGCCTGCGCGACCAGCTGACCGAGAACCCCGAATACCGCGAGGCGATCCTGAAAGGCACGCCGCTGCGCCGCATCGGCACCGCGCAGGAAGTGGCCGAGATGGCGCAGTTCCTGGCCTCGGGGGCCTCGGGTTTCGTCACCGGGCAGGTGATCAACTGCGACGGCGGGCGCACGCTGCTGGATACCGTGCAGCGGCCCGCGCATTGACCCCGCGCCCCGGCACCACAAACCGGCTTTGCCCGCCCATCAGCCAATCGTGACGCCCCAACCAGCGGATTAACGCCCTTGCCGCCGCGCTCGGGCCTTTACGCCGCCGCCGCTGCAAGCCTATAAGGACGCCCAAGCGCGCGCCCCGCATCCTGCGGGGCCAGTCATATTTGCGGGAAATTCGCAGCAATGTTGGGACTCACGGGCCTCTTTTCGTCTGACATGGCCATCGACCTCGGCACGGCCAATACCCTCGTCTATGTCAAGGGCCGCGGGATCATCCTCAATGAGCCCTCGGTGGTCGCCTATCACGTCAAGGACGGGCGCAAGCAGGTGCTGGCGGTGGGCGAGGATGCCAAGCTGATGCTGGGCCGCACCCCCGGCTC
>ERZ869909.773-NODE-773-length-31994-cov-32.551305_pt1 | contig 31994 bp, 30 predicted proteins | sample MGYA00520892_ERZ869909 | MGnify/ENA primary metagenome ERZ869909 (study PRJEB32215, sample SAMEA104723947) | bioreactor metagenome | biome: bioreactor; feature: anaerobic bioreactor; material: water | place: China | collected 2015-03-12 ...
GTCTTCCTATCCTGGCTCGACGATCAGGCGGTGCTGGCTGCCGTCGGTTACGCAAGCTCGATCCTCTTCTTCACCACGTCGATCGGTATCGGCCTCGCCATTGCGGCCACCTCTCTCGTCTCGCGCGCACTTGGCGCGGGAAGGAGATTACGAGCATGTCGCTTGTCCGTAAATGCGCATCTCGCGACATTCGTCGCAGGCACGCTTGCAGCCGTCGTCATCTACGTCGCGATCCCGTGGCTGCTCTCCGTGCTCGGCGCGACAGGCGAAACGCATCGTCTCGCAACGCGCTACCTGCAGATCCTCATGCCGTCGCTGCCTGCGCTCACGGTGGCCATGACGTCCGCCGCCGTGCTGCGCTCCGCGGGCGACGCACGCCGCGCCATGAACGTCACGCTCTTCGGCGCCATCGTGAACACCATTCTCGATCCCATCTTCATCTTCGCCATGGATCTCGGGATCGAAGGTGCGGCGTGGGCCACCGTCTCCTCCCGCATCGTCTTCATGGCCGTCGGTCTCTACGGCGTGATCCGCATTCATGGGCTGATGGCGCCGCCCAAGCTCGCCGCGTTCAAGGTCGACGTGCCGGCCTTCGCGGGCATTGCCGTTCCTGCGATCTTAACCAACGTTGCCACGCCGGCCTCGCAAGCCTACGTGACGGCCGCGATCGCCACCCACGGCGACGATGCAGTCGCCGGCTGGGCCATCATCGGCCGCGTCCTGCCGGTCGCGTTCGGCGCCGTCTACGCGCTGTCGTCCTCAATCGGCCCCATCATCGGCCAGAACTTCGGAGCCCGCGACAACGCCCGCATGCGCGAGGCGTTCAAGCTTGCGCTCGGCGTCAACGTCGGCCTGACGCTCGCGGCCTGGATCATCCTCGCGCTGACGTCGGGCTACGTCGTGCGCCTCTTCGGCGCCACCGGCGATGCCGCGCACCTGATCGTCCTGTTCAACGTCTGGCTCGCGCCCCTGTTCGCCTTCATGGGCGCCCTCTTCGTCGCCAACGCCGTGTTCAACACGCTGGACTTTCCCCATTACGCAACCGTGCTGAACTGGGGCCGCGCAACCCTCGGCACCATTCCGCTTGTCCACCTCGGCTCATGGCTCGCCGGCGCCGAGGGCGTGCTCACGGCCCACATGGCGGGCGGCATCGTGTTCGGGTGCCTCGCGGTCTGGCTCTGCCTGCGCCTGTTCGACAGGCTGGCCGGCGAACACGCCTGAGTGGCCCACCGCCCCCGCCGGAAGCTGTGCATCGACGCCCGGGAAACCCCCGCGTCCCTGTTGACGGCCGCGGGGGTAGGCTAGGGTTCGCCGATACGATTGAGTCGACCATGAGAGTGGCCGCAACGCCGTGACCCACACCGTCTCCGAACGGATCGCCCTCGTCGCCCCGTCTGCGGAAGCCGCCGCCGTCCTCAGGAAAGACCTGATCAAGGATCTGGTTGGCCGCGGCCATCGCGTCGTCTGCCTCACGCCGCCGGGCCCCGGCAGGTACCAGCGAATGCTGCGCGACTACGGCGCCCAGCATCGCGCCGTCGAGGTTCCGCACCAGACGTTGCGCCTTCTCGTCGATTGGCGATGGCTCACGAGCCTCATCACGCATTTCAACGACTGGCAGCCCAACATCGTAATGGGCCTCGGCCCGCGCACGCTGATGCTGGCGGCCATCGCCGCGCGCCGCGCCGGCGTCCGCCGTGTCGTGAGCCTCGCCAACAGCCTGCCGAGCGACGGCATCGAGAGCATCGGACGCCGCCGCTTCGCCTACGCGATCCGCGCGAGCGACGCGGTCGTGTTTCACAATCGCGATCATGCCCGCACCCTCGCGGACCTCGGAATGCTTCCCGCCAATCTTCCGACCGCCATCGTTCCGGGAAGCGGTGTCAACCTGGCGGACTTCAAGTCCGCGCCCCTGCCGCCGCACGAGGACGGCCTCGTCTTCCTGATGCTGGGCCGCCTGGAGCGCAGGCGCGGCGTTCTCGAATACAAGGCCGCCGCCGAAAGCCTCAAGGCGCAATGGCCGACGGCGCGCTTCCGTTTCGCAGGCCCCGAGAGCGCCGAAGCCGATGCCATCCCGCGCGAGGCGCTGCACGGCGTCATCGAAGATCTCGGCTATCTGGAAGATGTCCGCCCCGCCCTCGCCGCGTGCCACGTCTTTGTCTACCCCTCCTATTCCGAGGGCATGCCGCGCGCCGTGCTGGAGGCGCTCGCAACCGGCCGGCCCGTCGTCACGACGCGAGCGCCCGGCTGCAGGGAGACGGTCGACGAGAAGGTGAGCGGCTGCCTCGTCCCGCCGGCGGACGCACCGGCACTTGCCCGCGCAATGACCGGCTATCTCGCGCGGCCTGAGCTGCTTCCCGTCGGTGCGCGCGCCGCCCGGCTCAAGGCGGAACGGCGCTTCGACGTGCGCGACGTCAACGCCACGCTGCGCCGCATGCTCGACCTCGCCTGAAGGCCGCTACGCGAAATGAGGATGTCGTAAGGTGGGGAAGCCTAAGCCGGCGTCCGATAAAGCCGCGCGCCGAGCCTCGGCAAAAGAAACGAGCGCGTCGGATCGACGAGCATGCCGGGCTGGATAGCCTGCCGCCCGAGCAGCATGCGGTGCTGAAGACCGTCGCGGTTGGTCAGCCCGATCTCGATCGGCCACGCCCTGGCACCCACCCTGAGCCGCGTGACGATCACGGGACGGCTCTCCCGCTCGCCGTTCGAGCACGTCACCTCGCGCACATCGCGCAGCACCGCTTCGCACGGCACGGCAAGGTCGGGCTCTTCGATCAGCGGATGCACGACGAAACGCACACGCTGCCCCGTCCCCGATCCGAAGATTTCGATATCCTCGGCGTGGAGGGCCGAGGTCCTGGCGCCCGTATCGACCTTGGCCTTGACGGCGCTGAGCCCGAGCTCCGGCAACGCCACCCACTCGCGGCGTCCCAGGATCAGGGTCTTGAGGTCTCGCACCATTGCGCTCCCCTTCTGGGGCGGAAATCTTCATAATCTTACCGCAGAATCGGCGCCTTTCGCGAGACAGGTAATAGTACGTAGTCTTAACGAACGGGGCCGGAAGTCCGGTCAATCGGTCTGATTGACCGCAAAGCGCGTCTTGCCTATTTCATGACCATGTCCACGCTGCCCATCGTAAAGCTGCCCGATCCCGTCCTGCGCCAGGTCTCGGCCCCCGTCGAGCGTGTCGACGCCGAGCTGATCAAGCTCGCCGACGACATGCTGGAGACGATGTACGACGCCCCCGGCGTCGGCCTTGCTGCGGTGCAGGTCGGCGTTCTCAAGCGCCTTGTCGTGCTCGACGTTTCGGACGGCGACGCGAGGGCCCCGCTGGTGCTGATCAACCCCGAGATCCTGACGCTCGGCAGCGAAACCCGCCTGCACGAGGAAGGTTGCCTGTCGATCCCCGACACGCACGTCGACATCGAGCGGCCCGCCACGCTGACCGTGGGCTACATCGACCGCGAAGGAAAGCCGCAGGAGCTCCAGGCCGACGGCCTGCTGGCCACCGCCATCCAGCACGAGATCGATCATCTGAACGGCAAGCTGATCATCGATTTCCTCTCGCGGCTGAAGCGCGATATCGTCGTGCGCAAGTTCAGGAAGCTCGCGCGCGGCGACGCGCCCGCCTGACGTCGTCCTTTCGCGCTGCAGCGCACCATCGCATCTTCGCGTCAGCTATCCGCCCGGAAGCCCCTCCATGGCTCTCAAACTCGTCTTCATGGGTACGCCGGACTTTTCGGTTCCCGCGCTGGAAGCCCTCGCCGCCGCGGGACACGAGATCAGGGCCGTCTATTCCCAGCCGCCCCGTCCCGCCGGACGCGGCATGGCCGCACGGCCGTCGCCCGTTCACGCGAAAGCCGATGCGCTCGGCATTCCGGTGCGCACCCCGCTCTCGCTCAAAAGCACGCATGAGCAGCAGGCCTTCGCGGCTCTCGGAGCCGACGCCGCCGTCGTCATCGCCTACGGGCTGATCCTGCCGCGGCCCGTGCTCGCCGCGCCTCGTTTCGGCTGCTTCAACGTGCATGCGTCCGCACTCCCCCGCTGGCGAGGCGCGGCCCCGATCCACCGCGCCATCATGGCCGGCGATCCCGAAACCGCCGTCATGGTCATGCGGATGGAGGAAGGCCTCGACACCGGCCCCGTCTGCCTGACCGATCCCGTCGCCATCGCGCCCGACGTCACCACGGGCGAATTGCACGACACGCTGGCCCGCCGCGGTGCGGACCTCATCGTCAGGGCGCTCGAAGCGCTTGAAGCCGGCACCCTCGACTGCACGCCGCAGCCGGACGAAGGCGTCACCTACGCCGCCAAGATCGACAAGGCCGAGAGCCGCATCGACTTCACCCGGCCCGCGAGCGAGGTCCACAACCACGTGCGCGGCCTCTCGCCGTTCCCGGGCGCGTGGTTCGAAGCAGCCCCCCCCGGAGGCGCGCCGGAACGCATCAAGGTGCTGAGAACCGAGCGGATCGAAGCAAGCGGCGCGCCCGGCGAAGCCCTCGACGACCGCCTCGCCATCGCCTGCGGATCGGGTGCCGTACGCCTCATCGAAGTCCAGCGCGCCGGCAAGCGCGCCATGACTGCCGACGACTTCCTGCGCGGCTTTACCATACCGAAAGGCACGCGCCTCTCGCCGTGACCCGCCGCACACCGCCACTGGTTAAACATGGCGCGCGAACGGCGTACGGAAACGCCATCCGGTCTCGTAGAATTTCTCCTGAACTTGCCCCGGCAAGACCCATTGGGAGACAGTCCATGATCCGCGTCCTTTCGGCGTCTGCCGCCGCCCTTCTTCTCACCGCCGCGGTGGCGGAAGCCCGCGACGGGCATACCACCCGCGTCGTTCGCGGCGACGTCTACGGCGCCACCATCACCGTCGAGGAAGGCGTGCGCGTCTTCCGTCCGCTCCCGTCCGACCGCCACGTGATCGTGAAGCCCGACGGCGAGGATGACGTCGAGATCGAAGTCCGCGAGTACAACATCTCCCCCGGCGGCAGCCGCCGCTGAGCCGCCCGCACATCGTCGCGCTTCGCGCTCGCCCGAAGGCTCTGGACCACCGGCGCGTCAGGGCCTATCAGCCTGACGCGAAAGCCATCGGCTCCGGAGACGACCCCAAGCACGCTTCGGAACCGTGCTTCGCCGAAGAGCCGCAAGAAGAGCGCCGCGACGCATGCCCCGCTACCGCCTGACCATCGAATACGACGGCACGCCCTTCGTCGGCTGGCAGGTCCAGTCCGAGGGTGTCTCCGTGCAGGGCGTCCTCGAAGCCGCGATCCTCAAAATGACCGGCGCCGCCGTACGCATCCGCGGCGCGGGCCGCACCGATGCCGGCGTCCACGCGCTCGGCCAGGTGATCCACTTCGATCTCGAGAAGGACTGGCCGGCCGACACGCTCCGCGACGGCCTCAACTTCCACCTGAAGCCCCAGCCCGTCGCGGTGATCGAGAGCCGCGTCGTCCCCGACACGTTCGACGCCCGCTTCTCCGCCACGGCCCGGCACTATCTCTACCGCATCCTCGCGCGGCGGGGACCGCCCGCACTGCTCCGCAACCGCGTCTGGTGGATCCCGCGCGCCCTCGATGCGGACGCGATGCAGACCGCGGCGAAAGTGCTCGTCGGCCGCCACGACTTCACGACCTTCCGCGCCGCGCAGTGCCAGGCCGCGTCGCCCCTGCGCACGCTCGACCGCCTCGATGTCCTCCGCGCAGGCGAGGAGATCCACATCTATGCATCCGCGCGCGCCTTCCTGCACAACCAGGTGCGCTCGATGGTCGGAAGCCTCAAGCTCGTGGGCGACGGAAAATGGACGGCCGACGATCTGCGCCAAGCGCTTGAAGCGCGCGACCGCGCCGCCTGCGGCCCCGTCGCGCCCGCGTCAGGCCTCTATCTCACGGCCGTCGATTATCCGGCGGACTTCGATACCGCGGAAAGCTGAGCCCGCCGCGGCTCACCGCAGACGGCTCACCACGCGTTGAACAGCCGCCGGATCACGCGCACGTAGAGGTGCCCCGGCACCCAGCCGCGCGGCCACACCGCAAACTTCGCATTCGGCTGATAGCGCAGGCGCGGCCAGAAGCTGGTCGAAGCCCGCCAGATGCTCCGTGCCACGAGTTCGGGTTCCGCCCCGCTCTCCTCCCACGCGCGCAGATTGGGCGCCACCGCCTCGACGAAGCTGTCGTAGGCCGTCAAGTCCGGCTTCGTCGCCAGCTCGCGCCGCTCGAAGAACTCCGTCTTGACCATGCCGGGCTCGATGATCTTCACCTTGATGTTCTGGTGCCGAAGCTCGAGCCACAGCGCTTCCGAAAACCCGTCCAGCGCCCACTTGGTGGCGCAATAGGCCGAGTAGAGCGGCAGCGTCATGCGCCCGCCGGCCGAGCCGACGTTGACGATGCGGCCCTGCTTTCGCGCCCGCATATGCGGCAGCACCGCGCGCGTCACGTTCATGATGCCGAACAGGTTGGTCTCGAACTGGCGGCGGATCTGCGCGTCCGTCTGCGCTTCGAACGGCCCCATCAGGCCATAGCCCGCGTTGTTGACCACCACGTCGATCGCACCGAAATCGGCGATGACGCGCGCAACCGCCATGTCGACCGACGACTGGTCCGTCACGTCCAGCGGATAGAGCCGGATGCGGTCCGACACGAACGCGAGGTCGCTTTCCTCGGGCCGCCGCATGGTGGCTGCGACCCTCCAGCCGCGCTCCGCGAACAGCTTTGCCGTCGCCCGCCCGATCCCGACCGAGGCACCTGTGATGAGTACGGTCTTATTGACGCTCACGCTGACACTCTCCTGCACGCAACGGGAAAGCCGCGCGTTCGAACCACACCGTCTCGCAAGATGCCGAACCCGCTCAATCGTCGATGACGGACAGGAATTCCTGCCGCGTCAGCGCGTTGTCGCGGAAGATTCCGAGCATCCGGCTGGTGACCATGTCGGTGCCCGGCTTGTGCACGCCACGCGTCGTCATGCAGTGATGCTCGGCCTTGATCACGACGGCCACGCCCTGCGGCTTCAGCACGTCGTCGATGATGTTGGCGATCTGGGAGGTCATCTTCTCCTGGATCTGAAGCCGCTTGGCGAACGCATCCACCACGCGCGCGAGCTTCGAGATGCCGACCACGCGCCCGTTCGGGATGTAGCCGACCCAGGCCCGGCCGACAATCGGCGCCAGATGGTGCTCGCAGTGGCTCTCGAAGCGGATGCCGCGCAGCACGATCATCTCGTCGTAGCCTTCGGTCTCCTCGAAGGTCTTCTGCAGGATCGCTTCCGGATCGTCGTTGTAGCCGCGGAAGTATTCCTGAAACGCCTTCGCCACGCGCTTCGGCGTCTCGATGAGACCGTCACGGGTCGGATCGTCGCCCGCCCAGCGCAGCAGCGTGCGCACCGCCTCCTCGGCCTCCTCGCGCGTCGGCACGGAGAGGTCGGTAGCGTCTGGCTTGATGATTTGATTGCTCATGGTGCGGCGCGCATGCCTCGTACGACGTAAGGACTAAGGACGTGATGAATTGGACCGACCTCTCATACGGGTCCGCGAGCGCCCCGGATCAGCCGGCCGGGCGCGGGCATCCCTAACATAGAGGCCCGAGGGCGAAAGAGAAGAAAATCCCGATAAGCCTTCGCTTGGGCGAAACCTATGATTAATACGTCCATTGCGGCACTCCGCCGCAAACTTGTGCGCCGCACGATGGGCGCCATATGCCTATGCGCAGCATCGAACAAACGCGCGAGGGATCGCATGACGCGCTACGCCACTGTCTGTCTCGCAGCCGCTTTAGTTGCCGTCGCAAGCCCAGCCTTCGCCGACGGCATGCTCTCCGACTTCGCCTATCCTCATCCCGTGAAGGAGCACGCCTTCACGTCCCAGGATCAATCCCTCGTCATGGCCTACATGGACATTGCGCCAACCGCCGCCGCCAACGGCAGGACGGCGGTGTTGTTCCACGGCAAGAATTTCTGTGGTGCCACGTGGGAAGGCGCCATCGCGCCGCTCGCGGCTGCGGGCTATCGCGTCGTGGTGCCGGACCAGATCGGCTTCTGCAAATCCACGAAGCCCGAAACCTATCAGATGAGCTTCCATCAGCTCGCCGCCAACACCCGCGCGCTCCTCGAAAGCCTGGGCGTCGCCAAGCCGATCCTGATCGGCCACTCCATGGGCGGCATGGTCGCGGCGCGCTACGCCCTGAGCTTCCCGGAGGACACCGGCGCCCTCGTGCTCGTCAACCCGATCGGCCTCGAGGACTGGAGCGCGAAGGGCGTGCCGCCCCGCACGGTCGACCAGCTTCTCGAAGGAGAACGGAAGACCACCGCCGAGAGCATCAAGGCCTACCAGCAGAAAGTCTACTTCGGCGGCGACTGGCGCCCCGAGTACGACCGCTGGGTCGAGATGCTCGCCTCGACGTATCAGGGTGAAGGCAGCGAGCTTGCGATGCTCTCGCAGGCCCGCGCCTCCGACATGGTCTTTTCGCAACCTGTCGTGCACGACTTCCCGCGCCTTGCCGTCCCGACCGTGCTCATCATCGGCGAGCGCGACACCACCGCCATCGGCCGCGACCGCGCCCCGCCCGAGGTCGCAAAAACGCTCGGCAACTATGCGGCCCTCGCCCGCGAGGCCGAACAGCGCATCCCAGGCAGCCGGCTCATCGCCTTCCCCGATCTCGGCCACTCGCCGCAGGTCGAGGACCCCGAGCGCTTCAACGCCACGCTTCTCGACGCCCTCTCCGTCCTTCCGTAAGAAAGTCCGCATCGTCATGAGCAAGCACATCTCGCCGGCCGAAGCGCTGATCTACGCCATGGTGACGGTCTCCGCCGCCGACCGGGCCATCACCATCGATGAATTGAACCGCATAAGCTCCATCGTCCGCGAGTTGCCGCCCTTCCGAACGTATACCGACGACTGGCTGGCCGGCGCGGCGCAGGAATGCGGCAAGCTGCTCCGCAAGGCGGACGGCGTCGAAAGCGTGCTTGCCCTCGTCAAGACGACGTTGACGCCCGAACTGTACGAAACCGCGTACGTGCTCTGCGCCGAGGTCGCCGCCTCCGATCTCGCCGTGCATCATGATGAGGAGAAGTTCCTGGCCCTGCTCGCCGCCAAGCTCGAGCTGGACGATCTCGTCTGCGCCGCCTTGCGCCGCGCAGCCCGCGCGCGCCACCATCAGCTCTGAGCGAGGCCCTCGGCAAAGCGTGCGATCTCTTGCACGGCCTCCGAGAGATTACCCTCAAGCGTCGCCCCCGAGCTTCGGCGCGGCGCGAGATCGTGATCTCCGTCCCGCGCCCAGCACACGCGGATCCCATCCGCCAATCCGTACGCCGCAACCTCCTGCGGTCCCCCGAAGGGATCGCGCTCGCCCTGCACGATCAGCGACGGACACGTGAGATCGAGGAGATGCGCGGTCCGGAGCTTCTCCGGCTGTTTTGGCGGATGAAACGGATAGCCGAGGCACACCAGGCCTGCGATGCGCCCGCTCGCAAACTCGGATTGCGCAATGAGGCTCGCCACGCGCCCGCCGAGCGATTTGCCGCCGATCAGGAGCGGCCCGGAGACGTCCGGCACCTTCAGCGCAGGGACAGCCGCCGCGTACTCCGCCATCAGCGTCTCGGCCTTGGGCGGCGGCCGCCGGCTTCCCGTCCGCTGCCGCTCCGCCATATATGCGAAATCGAAGCGAAGCGCACGAATGCGGGCTTCCGCCAGCATCGCAGCGAACGTCTCCATCCACACGCTTGTCGCAGGCGCTCCGGCTCCCGGTGCGAGGAGGAGCGTCGCCTTTGCGCGGGCGGCAGGCCCTGTGATGAGAAACGGCATCGCAATCACGTCCGTTGAGCGCCAAACCTAGACCATGATCGTTTCAGGCCCTAACAGCCTGAAACGTGAAACCTCGGTCTCATCAAGAATATAGAGCGTCCGATCCGATGGAATCGGATCGGACGCTCTAAGAATTTCCGCGCGCTCCACAAAGGGGGTCGCAATTTCGCCCAGCCGACGGGTAGGATGCAGCCGAACGATTTGCAGCGGGGTTTTATGACGTTCGCCCGATGCCCAGCAAGACGCGCCGCAGCTTGGCTTTCCCTGCCGCTGGCGGTGCTCGCCACGGCGGCCGCCGGCTTCCCGTCCGCTGCCGCTCCGCCATATATGCGAAATCGAAGCGAAGCGCACGAATGCGGGCTTCCGCCAGCATCGCAGCGAACGTCTCCATCCACACGCTTGTCGCAGGCGCTCCGGCTCCCGGTGCGAGGAGGAGCGTCGCCTTTGCGCGGGCGGCAGGCCCTGTGATGAGAAACGGCATCGCAATCACGTCCGTTGAGCGCCAAACCTAGACCATGATCGTTTCAGGCCCTAACAGCCTGAAACGTGAAACCTCGGTCTCATCAAGAATATAGAGCGTCCGATCCGATGGAATCGGATCGGACGCTCTAAGAATTTCCGCGCGCTCCACAAAGGGGGTCGCAATTTCGCCCAGCCGACGGGTAGGATGCAGCCGAACGATTTGCAGCGGGGTTTTATGACGTTCGCCCGATGCCCAGCAAGACGCGCCGCAGCTTGGCTTTCCCTGCCGCTGGCGGTGCTCGCCACGGCGGCCGCCGGCGAGATGAAGCCTGCCGCGGCGGAGACGGTGCGGACGGCAAGCGTCGCCATTCCCCTGCCCGCGCGGAAGCCGCCCGTTCCGGCCAGCGCGGCAAACTACAGGATGAAAAAGAAGGCGCCGACGGCAAAGCAGCTCTTCGGCACCGTCAAGACCGGCGCGCCGATCGCCGCCCGCGCCGTCGGCTTCTATGCGAAGGGCTGCCTTGCTGGCGCCAAAGCGCTCGCCGTCGACGGCCCCGGCTGGCAGGTCATGCGCCTTTCGCGCAACCGCAACTGGGGCCACCCGAAGCTCATCGCCCTTGTCGAACGCCTCGCCCGCGAAACGACGGAGGCCGGCGAATGGCCCGGCCTGCTCGTCGGCGACATTTCCCAACCCCGCGGCGGACCGATGGTCTCCGGCCACTCCAGCCATCAGGTGGGCCTCGACGCCGACATCTGGCTCACGCCAATGCCCGACCGCACGCTCTCGAAGCGCGAGCGCGAGGACATGTCGGCCGTCTCGATGCTCGCCGCCGACCGCGTCTCGGTCAATCGCAAGGTGTGGGGCGAAGGTCAGGAAAAGCTGATCAAGCGTGCCGCCTCCTATCCCGAGGTCGAGCGCGTCCTCGTCCACCCGGCGCTGAAAAAAGCGCTCTGCGAATCGCCGGGCGCCCACCCGTCGTGGTTGCGCAAGGTGCGTCCCGTCTTCGGCCACTTCTACCACTTCCATATCCGCATGAGCTGCCCGGCGAACTCGACGAGTTGCCAGGCTCAGCATCCGGTCGGCGAGGATGACGGCTGCGGAAAGGAGCTCGAGGCCTGGCTGAAGCGCGTGGCGCCGAAGCCGCCCGCGCCCCCGACGGAAGCCAAGAAGCAGCCGGCAAAGCCGGCCCCGCCAAGGCCGCCGAAACCCGAGATGACGCTGGCCGACTTGCCGGACGAATGCAGCACGGTTCTGAAAGCGGGCGGGCACCAGCCGCCGACCGAGTATCACACGGTCGTGGACCGCTCGAAGAACGCCGCGCCGAAGGACATCGTGGCTCCGGCGTCCGCGTCCATGACGGCCACGAACCGCTGAGGCCTGCACCCGCGCACGCGGCATGGTTCCACGTCACCTCTCCCCTGTGGGGAGAGGTCGCGAGCGTAGCGAGCGGGTGAGGGGGCCCGGCACGCAAGTCCGCCAGGAATGCCGAGGCGTCAGAGCCGTCAAATCACCGCGCCGGGCCGCGGCGGCGGATGCCCGAACGGCCGCACCGGCACCGTATAGACGCGCTCGGCCGCGACCGACACGATCTCCCGCTCCGGCCACCGCAAGGCAGAAAGCGCATTGCCGAAACAGCAGCCGGTGTCGATGCAGATCGTGTTGTTGACCCAATCGGCCGCCGGCACCGGCGTATGCCCGTAGACGACCGTCGTCCGCCCGCGATACTCCACCGCCCAGTGATAGCGGATCGGCAGCCCGAACTCGTCGGTCTCTCCCGACGTCTCGCCATAGAGGCAAAAGCGGCGCACGTCGCCCGTCGTTTGCCCCAGCATCTCGTCCTTGATCCCGGCATGCGCCACGGCAAGCCGCCCGCCTTCCAGCCAGACATAGATCGGGAGCGCCTCGAAGAACGCCTTCACCTGCGCGCGCAGGTCGCGCGGCTCGGCTTCGAACTGCGCAATGGTGCGGTCGAGCCCGTGTGTCGGCGCCACCTTCTTGCCGTCGAGCCACCGCATGAACTTCACGTCGTGATTGCCGGGCACGGCCATCGCCGCCCCGCTCCCGACCATGCTCATCACGATGCGCAGCACGTCGGGCGCGCGCGGGCCGCGATCGATGAGATCGCCGACGAAGATCGCGCGGCGGCCTTGAGGCGGCGTCACGCTCACTGCCACCGCGCCCGGCACGCCGCTCCAGCGCACGTCGTACCCGAGCCGCACGAGGAGCGCTTCGAGCTCGCCCGCACAGCCATGCACGTCGCCGATGATGTCGAAGGGCCCCTGCTCGTCTCTCCGGTCAACCCGGCCGAGCAGCGGACCCCCGTTGGGGTTTAAGGTCATGGACCGGTTCATCTAGAGTGCTTCCGGAAAAGTGGAAACCGGTTTTCTGATGAGAAGCTCGATAAAGCAAAAAACTTAGAGCCATTCCGCGAGTCCGCTAAAACAGGAGTGGCTCTAAGTGCGCCCGATGGCGGACGCATGACAGGGAATAATTATTAAGTCTCAATGTAATCGGCAACCTGTCGGCGGGGCCGCGGCACGTCGCTGACGAACGGCGCAAGGTGCTCGAGGCCCGCAGGAACCGGCCCGCCGTAGGCCCAGTCCAGCAGCTCCACCGTATGCACGAAGGGCACGTCGAGCCCGCCCGCGAGCTGCGTCATGCAGCCGATGTTGCCGGCCGCCACCACATCGGCCCGCGTCGTGCGGATGTTCTTCTGCTTGCGCGCCCTGAGCTCGCCCGCAATCTCCGGCTGCAGGATGTTATAGGTGCCGGCCGAACCGCAGCAAATGTGGCCTTCCGGCACATCGACCACGGCAAAGCCCGCCTGTTTCAGGAGCGCGCGCGGCTCGTCGTGCACGCGCTGCCCGTGCTGCAGCGAGCACGCGGAATGATAGGCCACGCGAATGGACGACCACCGCTCCGGCGCGCCGAGCTCGTAGTCGTGGAGAAACTCGGAAATGTCCCGCGCCAGCGCCGAGATGCGCGCCGCACGCGCCGCATAGGCGGGATCGTGCCGGAGCATATGTCCGTAGTCCTTGACCGTCGTCCCGCAGCCCGAGGCGTTGACGATGATCGCATCCACCTCGCCGCGCTCCACCTCCTTCGACCACGCATCGACGTTGCGGCGCGCGTGCTGATGCGCCTCCGCCTCCCGGCCGAGGTGATGCACGAGCGCGCCGCAGCAGCCCGCGCCGTGCGAGACGATGACATCGACCCCGCGCCGCGCGAGCAGCCGGATGGTCGCGTCGTTGATATCGGGACGCAGCACGGGTTGCACGCACCCCGTCATGAGGATCACGCGCGCCCGCCGCTCGCTGTGCGTGACGGCGGTGCCGGCGCCGCGGAAGCGGCCCTCGCGCGACACGCCCTCCTTCGGCGCGAGCGCGAGCATGGCGGCCACTTCCTTGAGCCCGAGCCTCTCGATCAACGGAATGAACGGCCGCCCGAGCCCGGCCGCCTTCAGCGCCAGGCGGAACCGCATCGGATACGGCAGCACGAACGCGAGCATCGACCGCAGCGCGCGGTCCGTGAAGCTGCGTTGGGTGCGCTCCTCGATATGCGCCCGCGCCGCATCGACGAGGTGCATGTAGTCGACGCCGCTCGGACACGTCGTCATGCAGGAAAGGCAGGTGAGGCAGCGGTCGAGGTGATGGCGCACCTCGTGCGTCGGCGCGCGCTCGTCCTGGCGCTCCAGCATGTCCTTGATGAGATAGATCCGCCCGCGCGGGCTGTCCCGCTCGTCGCCGAGCACCACGTAGGTGGAGCAGACCGCCGTGCACAGCCCGCAGTGCACGCACCGCTTCAGAATGCGGTCGGCCTCCGCCGTCCGCGGATCGGCGAGCTGCTGGGAGCTGAAGTTGGTCTGCATCGAATGTCTTTCGCGCTCATCATTTGCGACGCTATCCCTCCCCCCTTGTGGGGGAGGTTAGGAGGGGGGGATTCCAGACCGTCTGCTGTCGGGATTCCCCCCACCCCTAGCCCCTCCCCACAAGGGGGAGGGGAATCATCGCGTATCGCAAAAATGGTCCCACTGTACGGGATTGATTATTCCTAACTCTTCTACATCGTCGCGTACATGCGTCCAGGGTTGAGCAGGCCTAACGGGTCGAACGCCTGTTTGATCCCGCGCGTGATCCGGTCGACGGCCGGCGCCAGCGGCTGGAACACGTCCACCGATTGGCGCACCGGCTGGTCCGCACGAATGAGCGTCGCGTGCCCGCCGTGGCTCGCGACCGCCCGGCGAATGTCGGCGCTGCCTGCATCGGCGGACGCCGGCGTTTCGAGCCACACGAGCCCGCCCGACCAATCGTAGAACGCCTCGAGCGCCATATGCCGCCGCGCCGCCGCCACAAGCGCCGCCGCCTCGCTCGGTGTCGTCGAGATGCGCCACAGATGCGTCCCGTTCGGCGGCAGGAACGAGAGCTTGCGCACCTCGCTCCAGAATTCGAGCGAGCTTTCGAGCTCGAGCTCCGCCGGCGTACCGTAGGCGACGAGAACCTCCCGCAGCTTCTCCTTGCGGTACGTGATCGAGCGCGTGAAGTTTTCGAGCCGGATCGCCGTCAGCGGCCGCCCCGCACCGGCAAGCCCCTTGTGCCGAAGCCGCCCTGCCAGCGCCTGGGAAAGATGCACCGTTCCGGACACCTCATAGGGCTGCGCCAGCGCAAGGCTCATCAGCTCGACGGCGAGGTCGTCGGTCAGGTCCGGATAGACCAGCGTCACCACGTCGTCCGGCAACGGCAGCACCTTGAACGTCACCTCCGAGAACACGGCAAGCGTGCCCCAGCTTCCCGAAAGCCCGCGCGCCACGTCGTAGCCGGTGACATTCTTCATCACGCGCCCGCCGGACTTGAAGATCTCGCCGCGTCCGTTGACGCCGCGCACGCCGATCAGGTGATCGCGCGCAGCACCGGCCGAAATCCGCCGCGAGCCGGACAGATTGGCCGCGAACACCGCACCGATCGTCTGCAGCCCGGCCCCGACGCCGAGCGCCGGACCGAGGTCGATCGGCTCGAACGGCAGCATCTGCCCGCGCGAGGCCAGCTCCACCTCGATCTGCGTCAGCGGCGTGCCGGCCCGCGCGCTCATGACGAGCTCGGACGGCTCATAGAGCGAGATGCCGCGCATGCCCGCCGTCGTCATGGCCACCGGCGCCGACACCGGCCGGCCCACGCCGCGCTTCGAGCCCGCGCCCAGGATCTCGACGGGGATCGCGCGCTCCCTGAGCGCCGTCATCATGCTCTTGAGCTCCCACTCGGTGGCGGGCCTCAGGATGTCGTCCATGGACCGCTCCTCAAGCCGCCTCGGCCGGACCGGCAGCGGCCTCTCGGCGGCGAGCCACGGGGTCGGTCTCCGCCATCGCCCGCTCCACGGCGTCGAGCGGAAACACCTTGCCGGGGTTGAGCAGCCAATCCGGATCGAACACCGCCTTGATGCGAAGCTGCACGGCAAGGTCCTCGTCCGTAAACTGCGCGCGCATCAGGTCGCGCTTCTCGATCCCGACCCCATGCTCGCCCGTGAGGCAGCCGCCGACGGAGACGCACAGTTTGAGAACCTCCGCGCCCGCCCGCTCCGCCTTCTCGATCTCGCCCGGCGAGTTGGCGTCGTACATGATGAGCGGATGCAGGTTGCCGTCGCCCGCGTGGAAGATGTTGGCGACGCGAAGCCCGTTCCGCGCGCAGATCGCGGAGATCTCTTCCAGCACATACGGAAGATGCCCGAGCGGGATGGTGCCGTCCATGCAGTAGTAGTCCGCAAGGCGGCCGATGGCGCCGAAAGCGGACTTCCGCCCCTTCCAGATCTTCGCACTCTGCTCGTCGGACGCGCTGACGACCAGCGCCTGCGGATTGAGCTCGTGCGCGATGCTCGCGATGTAGGCGAGCCGGTCCACGATCTCCTGCTCCGAGCCCTCCACCTCGATGATGAGCAAAGCTTCCACGTCGGTCGGATAGCCCGCCTTGGCAAACGCTTCGCACACCTCGATCGCCGGCTTGTCCATGAATTCGATGGCGACGGGAATGATGCCTGAGGCGATGATGCGCGCAACGCAGATCCCGGCCTTCGCCGACGTCTCGAACCCGATCATCATCGGCCGCGCGCCCTCCGCGGCGCGCAGGATGCGCACGGTCGCTTCCGTGATGATCCCGAACTGTCCTTCCGACCCGACGATCAGCGCCAGGAGATCGTAGGCCTCCGCATCGAGATAGGAGCCCCCGATCTCGACCACCTCGCCGTCCATCGTCACCAGCTTGACGCCGAGCACGTTGTTTGTCGTGACGCCGTACTTGAGGCAATGCGCGCCGCCAGAATTCATCGCAAGGTTTCCGGCCAGCGTACACGCAAGCTGGCTCGACGGGTCGGGCGCGTAGAAAAACCCTTCCTCGGCCACGGCCGCCGAGATCGCAAGGTTGGTGATCCCGGCTTCGACGCGCGCAAAGCGGTTCTGGTAGTCGAGCTCCAGCACCCGGTTCATCTTCGAGACGCCGAGCACGATCGCGTCCTCGGCCGGCAGCGCCCCCCCGCAGAGCGACGTCCCGGCCCCGCGCGGCACCACCTTGATGCCGTTCGCTTTCGCATACTTCAGCACCGCTGCGACATCCTCGGTCGAGGTCGGCAGCACCACCGCGAGCGGCATCCGCCGATAAGCCGTCAGCGCGTCCGTCTCGAACGTACGCCGCCCGTCCTCGTCGGAGATCACCGCCGCGTCGCCGCAAATCCCGATGAGATCGCGAACGATCTGCTCGCGGGCATCCAGCACGGCAGGATCAGGGGACGGCAGCTCGATCAGCGACATCGCGCGGGCAATCTCTCGATTTGTCTCGCAGGCGCGGGAAATCCCCGCCGGCACACCTGCGAGTCTCGCATGTCGCAGCAAAAGCGGCAACACGGCCCCGCATCCGCGACCGGATCGGCGTCCGTCGCTCGCGATCGGAAATTTTCGGATGCAGCGCTTGGAGTTGCGCAATCGAGTGAAAAAAATGCGCAGGACCGCCGGGAACGCACCCTGGAGCACCTTGGCGAAGCCAAGCTTCGCTTGGACGCGACCCGGCGCGATAGCGCCCGGGAGCAACGCGATCCACGGCTAGAGCTTGTTCAAGTCATACGGAACCAGTTGGGGACTTCACCACGCTTATCCTCCCCCCTTGTGGGGGAGGCTAGGAGGGGGGGGATTGCAGACCGTCTGCTGTCGGGCTTCCCCCCACCCCTAACCCCTCCCCGCGTCCATGCGGAGCATGGCTCCGCCATGACGGGGAGGGGAACCGGAGCGATTCCATCTGACATGAACCCGCTCGAGTGCCGCGGCCATCCACAAAGCACGACGCCTAGACCATGGTCGCTTCGGACCCTAGCCGCTCCGATCGGCGCGCCGCCGACACGGCGCGGCGTGAATCGGCAGCGGGAGAACGCCCGAAGCGTGAATCATCGCTCTCATCAATGACCTAGAGCACCGAAGCTTCTCGCAGCTTGTGTCAGTCATTCACAAAGTGTGTCCGTCATTCATGAAACAAGCATCCGGTCGTGCTCGCGCCGGCGCACCAGGCGCGCCACCCCGCCCCACGCCTGCGACCGCCCCCGGTCGCCGAGCTGGCGATGCAGCAGCGCAAAAAACTCCGCCACCTCGGCCGCGTGGGTGCCGTGCCGGCCTTCCAGCACGACGGCCATCAGCTCGGAGTCCGGCACATCGGACAACAGGTCGTCGTTCTGGCGCGATGTATTCCGCATAACGTCCTCTCGAAGCGAATTCGAGAGGACGGGAGCAAGATCGAAGCCAAGCGGGCCGGGCGCCCAATGATCCGAAAAAAGCCCGAAAAATCCGGCTTCGGCCCAGGATTTGCGGCCGTTTGAAAAAGCCGGCGTCCCATTTTTGGCGCGTATGGAACGGGCCCTGTCCCACCCTGTGACGCTACGGAGCGCAGCGCCGCAGGCGTTAACGAACGGCCTTGCCAGCAGGCGCAGCGCCTTGCTGTTTCCTCTGCTCGGCGGTCTGCGGCTGGGATGGGGCCTTCTTCTTGCTGACGGCCTTCTGCTGCTTCGCCCTGCGCGGCGGGCCGGTGCCGCAGACGTAGGAAATCACCGACGAACGGATGCTGACCACCCCGTTGGGCGACTTGGGCATCGGCATCGTGTCGAGATCGGCTGTCTGCTCCAGCATCCGCTTCCAATCGTAGATGTCGAACCCGTGCTCAAGCAGATGCGCCGCGCGGATCGTCCGGCGCGCGCTCGTCGTCTCGCCCAGAACCACCGCCATGAGCTGCCGGCCGTCCCTCGTCGCGCTCGCCACGACGTTGTAGCCCGAATCGCAGATGAAGCCTGTCTTCATGCCGTCCGCGCCGGTGTACGTGCTGAGAAGCCCGTTGTGCGATGCGATACGGGCCTTGCCGATCCGGGCATCGAACATCGACCAGTAGGCCATGTGCTCGGGAAAATCGCGGATCGCCGCCCGCGCGAGCTTTGCGAGATCGCGCGCCGTCGTCACCTGCATCGGCGCCGGCAGTCCGTGCGGGTTGACGAACGTCGTCCGCGTCATGCCGAGTTCGCGTGCCGTCTCGTTCATGAACGAGACGAACTGCGGCTGCGAGCCGCCCACCGCCTCCGCGAGCATCACCGCCACGTCGTTGGCGGAGCGGATGATCAGCGCCTTCAGCGCCTGGTCGACGGTCAGCGTTGCGTCGAGGTGGAGGCCGAGCCGCATCGGCGGCTGCATCTGGGCGCGCAGGCTGTAGGGTATCCGCTGATCGAGCTTGAGCTTGCCCGCCTTGAGCGCCTTGAACGTCACATAGGCGGTCATGATCTTGGTGAGCGAGGCCGGATGCCACTGATCGTCCGCATCGTCGGCATAAAGCACCGTGCCGTCGGCGGCATCGAACACGAGCGCCGGCCCGCGGGCCGAAGCAGGTCCTGCGGCTGGGATCGCCAGCACCGACAGAGCGGCTAAGATCCATGCCAAGCGCATGAAACCTCCTGGACCAGGATCGCCCCGGACCGTCCCAGGCCCGCGCACGGATCGTCGATCTCGGAAAACATCGAAGCGCGATCACGATCCGGAAATATTGACCGCGCTTTAACATATTCGCACCCGCCGCCGCAACGCGACGAGCCGATTTTCAAGACGGCGTGGGGAGTCCGGCCCACAAAAAAAGACACGGGACCCCGCGCGCCTGAGACGTTTCGCTCAGGCCCACGGCCGGCTCAAGGCATCCCGCGCCTCGAAGTCCCGGATCGCCTTTTCCTTTTCCAGCGTCAGCCCGATCGCGTCCAGGCCGTTGAGCAGGCAATGCTTGCGGAACGGGTCGATCTCGAAGGAGATCACGCCCCCGTCCGGCCCGCGGATCTCCTGCGCTTCGAGGTCGACCGTCAGCGTCGCGTTCGCGCCCCGGCTGGCGTCGTCCAGCAGCTTGTCCACCTGCTCCTGCGAGAGCTTGATCGGCAGAATGCCGTTCTGAAAACAATTGTTGTAGAAGATGTCGGCGAAATCGGGCGCGATCACGCAACGGAAGCCGAAATCCAGAAGCGCCCACGGCGCATGCTCGCGCGACGATCCGCAGCCGAAGTTCTCGCCCGCGATCAGGATCTCCGCCTTCCGGTAGGCCGGCTTGTTGAGCACGAAATCCGGGTTTTCCTTGCCGCTCTGATCGTAGCGCAGCTCGTAGAACAGCGACTTGCCGAGCCCTGTCCGCTTGATCGTCTTCAGGAACTGCTTGGGGATGATCATGTCCGTGTCCACGTTCCGGAGCGGGAACGGCGCGGCAACACCCGTGAGCGTCGTAAACTTCTGCATTGTTGTGCGTCCCTGGAGGTCTTCCGTCCCTTGAGGGGGTCCTTAGGCTGCAAGCTTACACGCGCAGGCTGTCGGCCAGCGCACGAAAATAGCCTTCGGCGGCAAGCAGCCGATCGATCCGGACACGGGCGGCCGCCCCTCCCGAGGGTCGGCTTGCCCGGCGCGAACCGAGCTGTTCGAGCCGCCTTTTAACGCCAGCGAGCTTTCGTCCGTCAAGATGGTGCTTGAGCACGCCGACCAGCGTCTCGAGATAGCCCGTAATCCGCCCCAGCTCCCGGATCAGCCGCCGTTCGGCCGTCCGGTCGCCTGGCTCCTCCGCCAGCCGCACGGCAAAGCGGGCCGCCCGGCCGAGCGTATCGGCGATGGTCTCGGCATAGCGTACCACCTTGGCGCGCCGCGGGCGATCGAGGGCGCGGAGCAGCCCCGACCAGCGATGCAGCGTTTCGGCAAGGGAGAGCAGCCGCCGAGGGGTGTCCAGAAGGTTCATGGGCGTTCGCCGCTCGGATGGAGCCCGGTCAGGGTTCGATCCTAGTCGGCCGCGCGAAGCCGGGGATAACAGCCGCCCTTAACGGACGGAAGGATCGGCGAAGCACTTGCGCATGTATTCGCACCGGTGCACGCCCGAGAAATGCATGCTCCCGCCCTTCGCCGGCGAGATGAACGTGCAGATCTCCTCGAGGCCCTGCTCGTCGAGCCAGCCCATGCGCCGGCCGCGCTGGACGGCGAAGCAGTCCGCCGCCTCCTCGTCCGGCCCTCGGAACTGGTGGCCGCACTCGTGCGCAAAGATCCAGAGCTTCACCGCGGTGGTCACCTGCGACAACAGCCTCGGATTGAGGATGAGGAACCCGGGATAGGCCGCGCCGTAGTCGTCGAGCTGGCTGTCGATGACCGTCGGCCGCTGGCCGCAGACCTGCTGGCGCCCGTCGAGCTTGAGCTCCCCCGGTCCCAGCACGTGGGCGTCGCCCCCCACGTGGTCGACGTACTCCTCCGGCGTCGGCACGTTCTCGGCGCGAACGCCATGCGCAGGAAGCCCGGCAACGACGGCCAGGCAAACGAAAAGGCAAAGCCACGCGAACGCCCGCACCTTCGAGCGAAGACCCGTCAAACGAACACCTCTACGCGACACCCCGCACGCGCCCCCGTAGTAAACTAACAGGCCGAACATCGGCTGCAAAAGTTAACATTCCAAGAGACGTCCGGCGAGCGCCCGCCTCAATGCGTGACCTCGGATTCGATGTCTTCCATATCCGCGTCCGAGAAGCCGAAATGATGGCCGATCTCGTGCACGAGGACGTGGGTGATGATCTCGCCCAGCGTCTCTTCGCCGCTCTCCGTCCAGTAGTCGAGAATGGCGCGGCGGTAGAGAAAGACCATATCCGGCTCGCGCGGCACGTCGAGCACGCTCTTCTTGTCGAGCGACACGCCCTGGTAGAGGCCCATGAGATCGAACGGGCTTTCGATACCGAGCTCGTCGAGCACCTCGTCGATCGCGAAGTCCTCGATACGGATCACGAGGTCGCCGCACATCTCGCGAAACTCCGGCTGGATCCGCTCCCACGCGGCCGCCGCGATGATCTCGAAATCCGCAAGCGTCGGCGCCGTCGCGATTCTCCAGTCCGTCTTGCTCGCCATCGTGTCCACCCGCTCCTTCTTGTTTTGAGCGGAAGAGATAGAGTGCTTCCGGAAAAATGGGAACCGGTCATGGCGGAGCCATGCGCTCAGGACGTCGGATAAGAAGCACGAGCAGGGCACGGAGGGCGTTCGCCCTCCGGAGAGTCCCTGGTCAGCCCTGCCAGGTGCGGATGTCCACGAAATGGCCCTCGAGCGCAGCCGCGGCCGCCATCGCGGGCGACACGAGGTGCGTGCGCCCGCGGTAGCCCTGCCGGCCCTCGAAATTGCGGTTCGAGGTCGAGGCGCAGCGCTGCTCCGGCTTGAGCTGGTCCGGGTTCATGCCAAGGCACATGGAGCACCCGGGCTCCCGCCACTCGAACCCCGCAGCCTTGAAGATCTTGTCGAGACCTTCGGCCTCGGCCTGCTCCTTCACGAGCCCCGAGCCCGGAACGATCATGGCGTACGCAAGCCGCTCCGAGATCTTCCGGCCCTCGACGATGCGGGCGACCTCGCGCAGGTCCTCCATCCGCCCGTTGGTGCACGAGCCGATCCACACCACGTCGAGCGGGATGTCCGTGATCTTGGTGCCGGGCGTGAGGCCCATGTACTCGAGCGCCCGCGCCATCGAGGCGCGCTTGTTCTCGTCCGCGAGGTCAGCCGGATTGGGCACAGTACCGGCCACCGACACCACGTCTTCGGGGCTCGTGCCCCACGAGACGATCGGCGGCAGCTTGGTCGCGTCGAGCCGCACTTCGCGATCGAAATGCGCGCCCTCGTCCGTGTTGAGCGTCTCCCAGTAGCGCATTGCCATGTCCCAGGCCGCGCCCTTGGGCGCCCGCGGACGGCCCTTGATGAATTCGAAGGTCTTCTCGTCGGGCGCGATCATGCCGGCCCGCGCGCCGCCCTCGATCGACATGTTGCAGACCGTCATGCGCCCTTCCATCGAGAGCGAGCGGATCGCTTCGCCCGCATACTCGATCACCGAGCCGGTGCCGCCTGCAGTTCCGATCTCGCCGATGATGGCGAGGATGATGTCCTTGGCCGTGATGTGCGGCGGCAGCGCGCCGTCCACCACGACGCGCATGTTCTTGGCCTTCTTCTGCACCAGAGTCTGGGTCGCGAGCACGTGCTCGACCTCGCTCGTGCCGATCCCGTGCGCGAGCGCCCCGAACGCGCCGTGCGTCGAGGTGTGGCTGTCGCCGCAGACGATGGTGGTGCCCGGCAGCGTAAAGCCCTGCTCGGGCCCGACGACGTGGACGATCCCCTGCCGCTTGTCGAGCTCGTTGAAATACTCGACGCCGAAGTCGCGCGCGTTCTGCGCCAGCGTCTCGACCTGGATGCGGCTGTCCTCGTCCTGGATGCCCCGCGACCGGTCCGTCGTCGGCACGTTGTGGTCGACGACCGCGAGCGTCTTCTCCGGCGCGCGCACCTTGCGGCCGCTCATCCTGAGTCCCTCGAACGCCTGCGGGCTCGTCACCTCATGGACGAGGTGGCGGTCGATGTAGAGCAGGCAGGTGCCGTCGGGCTGCCGGTCGATGACGTGATCGTCGAAAATCTTGTCGTAAAGCGTCTTGGCCATGGGTATCGGGCTCGAAGTTGGGAAATTCCCCTTGAGATAGCGGTTCGGCGGGCGCGTTGCAAATCAGCGCCCCTTAGGCGGCCGATAAGCCGCAACAAAAACCGATGCGGCAGTGCCCGGGGAGCAAGGCGACCCGCGGCAAGTGCCGCGGCTCTCCACAGACACCACGCCCCTTGTCCGAAGCTTCCCGCAGCTTGTGTACGCGAAAAACCACCTCACTCCCGCCAATGGCGCGCCTTGGCCACCAGGAAGTCGCGCAGCACCTGGACCTTCTTCGAGCCCTTGAGCTCCTCCGGATAGACGTAGAGCACGGGCAGGCTCGGCAGCTCGCCTTCGATCTTCTGCAGCACCGGAATGAGGTCGGCGTCCTGCTCCGTCATGTAGTCGGGGATCATCCCGATCCCGATGCCCGCAAGCACGGCGTGCTGGATCGCGACCACGCTGTTGGAGCGGAACACGGGCACCCGCGCCACCTGGCCCTCGCGCCCGGCATTCTCGAGCCACGTGATCGCCGGCAGCAGCTGCTGCGGAATACCGTTGTAGGAGAGGATCCGATGCGCGCCCCCGTCGAGGTCCTCGAACGTTTCGGGCACGCCGAACCGGCGCGTGTACTTGGTGGACGCCATCGGGCGCACCGTGGCGGTGAACAGCGGCCGGCGGATGAGGTCGGCGTGCTCAGGCTCGCGCGTCCAGATCGCGACATCGGCTTCCCGCATCGCGATGTCCACCTGATCGTCGTCGAGCAGGAGATCGATGCGGATGTCCGGATAGAGGTCCATGAACTCCCGGAGCCGCTGCCCGATCCACACCGTGCCGAGGCCGACAGGGGCGGCGACCGTCAGCACGCCCGAGGGCTTGCTGGTCGAATCGGCGAGCAGCGTCTCGGCGGTCTGCAGCTTGCTCATGACCTCTGAGACGGTGCGATAGAGCAGCTCGCCCTGCTCGGTGAGCACCAGCCCGCGGGCGTGGCGGTGGAACAGCGACACTTTGAGATCGCGCTCGAGCGCGGACACCTGCCGGCTCACCGCCGACTGGCTCATGTGAAGCGCATCACCGGCGTGCGTGAAGCTGCCGGCGGCAGCGGCCGCATGAAATATCCTGAGCTTGTCCCAATCCATGCCCGCATCTCCGGAACCGGCGGAAGGGTGCCGGGTGCCCGCAGGGCTCGCCGCCCACGAACGATCCGCTCACACACTTTAAGCGCCACACGGCGGGCAATTTACGACTATTTGTGATCAAATCCCGCCCGCCAGAGAAAAAATTCCGGAACCGCGCGGTTCCACCGCAGGGGCCATCGTCCGTTGGCACGGCCGGACCGAGTGCCTATAAGTCAGGCAAGTGCCTTTCGGCACCGGCTCGGGAACAGACGCCCGCCTCCGAGCCTTGAACAGGCGGCGGCTCCCAGAACGAGGTCTGATCCATGATGCGGCTTTCTTACATTGCCATCCCGCTTCTCGCCCTCTCGCTTGCGGCATGCGGCGCGTCCGACCAGCCCACCAAGCAGTGGGAGCTTTCCGGGTTCGAAGGCCCCGAGAGCGCGCTTCCCGACACGGAAGCCGACGTCATCTACGTCTCCAACACGGCGGGCTCGCCCGTTGCCAGGGCCGGCAAGGGCTTCGTCTCGAAAATCTCTCTCGACGGAAAGATGGTCGCCCAGAAGTGGGTCGAGGGCCTTCATTCGCCGAAGGGTCTCGAACTGGTCGGCAACCGCCTCTACACGGCCGATATCGACACCCTGATCGAGATCGACACGGCCGACGGACGCATCACCAACAGATACGAGGCCCCGGGCGCAAAGATCCTGAACGACGTCGCAGCCGACGCCGACGGCAATGTCTACGTGTCCGACTGGGGCGGCAACGCGATCTGGCGCCTTTCCGGCGGCCGGTTCGAGAAATGGCTCGAAAGCGACCGCCTCAAGAACCCGAACGGCCTTCTCGTTGAAAGCGATCGGCTGGTGGTTGCCTCCTGGGGCGCAATGCACCCCGAGACCTTCGCCACCGAGACCCCGGGCCATCTGATGACGGTCTCCCTCGCCGACAAGACGATCACCGACCTCGGCGGCGCGACGCCGATCGGCAACCTCGACGGCATCGAGCCGTTCGACGGCGAGAGCTACATCGTGACCGACTGGGTGGCGGGCAAGGTCTTCCAGATCACGAGGACCGGCGAAGCGCGCGAAATCCTGAGCCTGTCTCAGGGCACGGCGGATCTCGGCTTCATCCCGTCGACCCGCACCGCCATCATCCCGCTGATGGTGGACGGCAAGGTCGCGGCTTATAAGTTCTGAGGCGCTTCGAGCCTTGCTCGCAATCATGAGCCGGCCTCACGGAGCGTGAGGCCGGCTTTCTTACTCCGCCGCTTCCGCCGTGACGTCTTCCTGCGCGAGGAAGCGCTCGGCTTCCAACGCCGCCATGCAGCCCATGCCGGCCGCCGTCACGGCCTGCCGGTAGACGTCGTCGGTCACGTCGCCCGCCGCAAACACGCCGGGCACCGTGGTCGCCGTGGAATCGGGCGCCGTCTCGAGATAGCCGCCGCCCTTCGTTTCAAGCTGCCCGTGGAACAGCTCCGTCGCCGGCGCGTGCCCGATCGCCACGAACACGCCGTCCGCCGGCCGCTCGGTGATCTCGCCCGTCTTCACGTTGCGGAGCCGCACGCCGGTGACCGAGCGCGGATCGTCGGTCCCCACGATCTCCTCGAGCGCGCTGTCCCACACCACCTCGATCTTGGGGTTCTTGAACAACCGGTCCTGCAGGATCCGCTCCGCGCGGAAGGTGTCCCGCCGATGCACGATCGTGACCCTGCTCGCGAAATTGGTGAGAAACAGCGCCTCCTCGACCGCGGTGTTCCCGCCGCCGATCACCACCACTTCCTTGCCGCGGTAGAAGAAGCCGTCGCAGGTCGCGCACGCCGACACGCCGAACCCCTTGAACGTCTCCTCGCTCGGGATGCCGAGCCAGCGCGCCTGTGCACCCGTCGCGATGATCAGCGCATCCGCCGTGTACGTATCGCCGGAATCCCCCTCGAGCCGGAACGGCCGCCGCGAGAGATCCACCTTGACGATGTAGTCCATGATGATCTCGGTGCCGACGTGCTCGGCCTGGGCCTTCATCTGCTCCATGAGCCATGGGCCCTGGATCACGTCGGCGAAACCGGGATAGTTCTCGACATCCGTCGTGATCGTGAGCTGCCCGCCGGGCTGGTTGCCCTGGATGATCACCGGGCTGAGCATGGCCCGGGCGGCATAGATCGCCGCCGTATAGCCGGCCGGCCCCGACCCGAGGATGATGACGCGTGCGTGCTTGGCATTGCTCATGGTCGACCCTTCGAATCCGCATGTCCCCAAGACGGTCGGTCTCATGAATAAAGACCGTCGGTCTCATAAAAAACTGGATCGCGATTGCGATCCAGGAAGCGGTCGCTCTGATATAGGCGAGGTGGAGCGAGAGCGCGAGCCCCACCGAAAGCAAGCGGATTTCGCTCAGACGGCGCTCAGATAGGACACGACCGCACGAATCACCGGCGGCGCAAACAGAATATTCCGATGCCCCACGCCGTCCACCGCCTGGATCTCCGCCAAGGAGCAGCGGGCGGCGATCTCGCCTGCGTGCGCGAACGCGACCTCCGTATCGTCGCGCGCGTGCACGAGAAGCGCCGGCCGCCGGGTGGCCGCAAGCAGGTTTGCCGCGGTGAACGACGACATCGTGCGATGCGCGATCCGTTCGAGGTGCCGCTCGAACGCGCGCCGCGCCGCAGCCCCGAGGCCCAATTCGTCCGCGAACTCGTCCGTGATGGCTTTGAAGCGATTGGGGGAGGCGATCAGCACGTAGCGCTCGAACGGATAGCCGGGTCCCAGAGGGGCACCGCCCGCGCCGGCGAGCAACGCGGCAAGCCCGCCCATCGAATGCGTCACCACGAAGGGCGTCGGGCCCAGCGCGTCGGCCACCTGGCGCAAAGCGCGCGCGCAATCGATCAGGCTCGCCTCCGCCCGCGCGCTCCGGCCGTGCCCCGGCTGGTCGAAAGCAACCACGCGAAACCCCGCGCGCCGGAGCTGCTCTGCGATGACCGCCATGAACGACGCCTCGCTGGTCCAGCCGTGCGCGATCAGCACGCTGCCCCGGGCGCCCGCTTTCGCGTCCGGCTCGAACACGTAGGCCTGCACCACGCCCTCCGTCGTCGGCACGCGCACCCACGCCGCATGCCGGAGATGGAATCGCGCCCGCTCGGCGAGCACGGCGTGATCCGGGCTGCGGCGCGACGAGAACCGCGGCTTGAGAAACCGCTTGTAGGCGAGATCGCCGGCCCGCGACGGTGCAACCCGGTCGAGGCGGAACGGCCGGGAAGCGAGCTTGCGATCGAAGAAGGCTGTCATGGAACCGCTGTCGTCGCACCGGGGCCGCGTTCAAAGGAGTTGCATCGCCCGGAAGCTCGCATACCCCGCACGCCCGACGATGATGTGATCGTGCACCGTGACGCCGAGCGGCTTTCCCGCCGTGACGATCATCCGTGTCATGTCGATGTCGGCCCGCGACGGCGTCGGATCGCCCGAGGGATGATTATGGACGAGAATGATTGCCGTGGACGCGAGTTCCAGCGCCCGCTTCACCACCTCGCGCACGTAGACCGGCGTGTGGTCGACGGTCCCGTACCCCTGAACCTCGTCGGCGATGAGCCGGTTCTTCTTGTCGAGAAACAGGATGCGGAACTGTTCGCGCTCCTCGAAGCCCTGCGCCGCACGCAGATAGTCGAGCACCTGCGCCCACGAGGACAAGAGCGGCTTGGAGGAAAGTTCGCTCTGCATGAGGCGCAACGCGGCAGCCCGGATCAGCCTGAGCTCGGTCACGACGGCTTCCCCCACGCCCGTCACTTCCTTGAGACGCGCGTCCGGCGCGTTGACCACGCCCGCGAACGACCCGAAGCGCGCGAGCAGCCGCTTGGCGAGGCCCTTGGTGTCCCGCCGCGGAATGGCACGAAACAGCACGAGCTCGAGCATCTCGTAATCGGGAAGCGCATCCGCGCCGCCTCTGCGGAACCGGTCGCGCAGCCGCTGGCGATGTCCCGACACGAGCGATGGGGCGGCGGGCGCATCGAGGAGCGATCCTTGCACCCCGGGTCCCTCCCCGGGCCCCTCGATCCCACGGCCGTCTGCCCCACGGGACGGATCCGCCAGCGGAGCCGGCGGAACAGGGACCTTCAGGTCTCTCGGGCCGCTCTCCCGCATCGCTCGTCCGTTATGGCGTCATCGTCTAGCTGGTCGCCCGCGACGGCCATTCGAGCCCGGCGGGAGAATGCGTGAACACCTCGACGCCCGTCTCGGTGACGCCCACCGTATGCTCGAACTGCGCCGACAGTTCGCGGTCGCGCGTCACCGCCGTCCATCCGTCCGCCAGCACCTTCACGTGCGGCTTGCCGAGATTGATCATCGGCTCGACGGTGAACAGCATGCCGGGCGCGAGCGTCAAGCCCTCGCCCGCTTCGCCGTAGTGCAGGATGTTCGGCCGGTCGTGGAACACGCGCCCGAGGCCATGCCCGCAGAAGTCCTTCACGACGCTGCAGCGCTCGGCTTCGGCATACGTCTGGATGGCCTCTCCGATATGCCCGGTCGTGTTGCCGGGCTTCACCGCCGCGATGCCGCGCTTCAGCGCCTCGTAGGTCACTTCGATCAGGCGCTCCGCGCGGCGGCTGATAGCGCCCACCGCATACATGCGGCTCGTATCGCCATGCCAGCCGTCGACGATCAGCGTCACGTCGATGTTGACGATATCGCCCTCGCGCAGCGGCTTCGGCCCGGGGATGCCGTGGCACACCACGTGGTTGATGGAGGTGCAGGACGACTTCATGTAGCCGCGGTAATTGAGGGTCGCGGGCACCGCGCCGTGCGAAAGCGCGAAATCCAGCACCAGATCGTCGAGCGTTTCGGTCGAGACGCCCGGCACCACGTGCGGGGCGAGCATGTCGAGCGCCTGCGCGGCGAGTTGGCCGGCCTTGCGCATCGCGGCGAAGGCCTCGGGCCCGTGCAGGATGATCCCGCCGCTATCCCGGTTCCGGATGACTTCGATATTGGACATCAAATCCGCTCGGTTGTTCCGTTGGAGGCGCCTCGAAAACCCAAGCGCTTCGTGCCTGAGAGATCCGCGCCGAGGATCGAAGGCAATGTAATCCAATTCGGGCAACGCGCAATGGAGGGGCACCGAAACGCTCGGCACACGCAGCCTCCCAAAGCAAAGCGGCGGCCGCCTCGAAGGCGCGCCGCCGCTTGGGAGTCGTAGCAGGCGAAATCCCGCCTGACAGGCGGGCCGCCGATTACGCCTTGGTCTCTTCCTCGGCGGGCACTTCCGCAGCGGAAGCCTCGGCGAGCAGGCGGCGGGCTTCGCCGACCCAGTCGTCGCGCTCGATCTGGCCCTTGAGAGCCAACGCCTCGTCGAGGTTCGCGATGTCCTCGTCGGAGAAATTCGCGACCTGGTCGAACTTGTAGCAGTTGAGATGGCGCAGGCGGGCGGCGAGATCGGCGTCGATGCCCTTGATCTGCGTGAAATCGTCGGCCTCGCCCTTCGGCTTCTTGAAGCCCTTCCACTGCGCATTCAGGCGACGCGCGCGCGCGTCCGTCCGCTCGACGATGCGCGCGGCCCTGCCGCGGCGGCCGCGCAGGTAGTAGAGCTTCGCGCGGCGGACCTTGCCGCGGCGCAGAACCTCGATCTCGGCGATATAGGGCGAGTAGATCGGGAACACGCGCTCCACGCCCTCGCCGTAGGAAATCTTGCGAACCGTGAAGCTCTCGTTGAGGCCGCCGCCGGAGCGGGCGATCACCACGCCCTCGTAGGCCTGGAGCCGCGTGTTGCGGTTCTTGCCCTCGCCCTCGACGACCTTCACCATCACCTTGACGGTGTCGCCGGGAGAAAATTCGGGGACCGAACGGGTCCGGAGCACGGCATCAATCTGCTCGCGCTCGAGCTCTTGAATGATGTTCATTTGTTGCGCCTTTTTGCTTATGCATCATGGGCAGAGGAGCCGCACCCGGATATCTCCGGCACGTACGGCTCATGCGGCTCCCATAGGGAGCAGACCCTTCAAAGGGGAATACTGGCCGCGGGCTATAGCCGAAACACCAGCGACTGTCGAGAGAGATGTCGAGGGCGCGGGATCCGTGGCCGGTCGCACCCCGCCACCGCCGACGTTCGGCCCCTTTCTCATCGTCCTCCCGAAGGGGAAGACCCCCGCAAACAGCGGAAAACCCACAAAACCACGAGGCAGGGGGAATAAATTATAGCTATTATTCAATTGGTAAGGGTGAATTGATAAAACTGTATCTAAGCAGAAGTCTCCACCCATACTTCATGAACGGATTTCCCCATGTTGCGCCTCCCTTCGACGCTCCGCACCGTCCCTGGGCTTCACGACATCAAGCTCAAGCATAAAGTCGTTGCCCTCATCTCGTTCCTTGCCCTCGTGCCCGTTCTCGGCGCGATCCTCTCCTACCAGAGTCTCTCCACGCAGGGCGCCGCCCAGGAGTTGGCGATGCAGGCGCGGACCGGCCAGACCTATCTCGAGCGGATCAACGGCCTCGTCTACGCCGTCGTCATGGACTCGCGGGGCATCTACATGTCCGACACTTGGTCCTCGGCACGGCCCTTCGGCGAAGGCGTTATCAAGAACCTGGCAGAGCTGGAGCGGACGACGGACCTCTGGGCCGAAACGGTCGTGGAGGAGCAGCGCGCGGATTTCGCCAAGACCAAGGACACGATTGCCGAGTTCGCGGGCTTCCGCACCGAACTGGTGCGCCTCGCTCGTGAAGCATCCCTTCCCGCGGCCCGCCAGTACGGCGACAACGACGCCAACCGGGCGAACCGCCAGGCCTTGAACGAGCAGCTCCGCAACGTGTCGAGCCACTACGAGACGTTCGTGGAAACCACCAACGCCGCATCCGAAAGCGCGCGCGATACCGCACTTCGCACCGCCATTACGATGGGGATCATCTCGCTCCTGACCTTGGCCGCCGGCATCTGGCTCGTCATTCAGAACCTGGCGCGCCCGATCGAGCGCATGACGCGGTCGATCCTCGATGTCGCCTCAGGCCGCACCGACGTTGAGATTTACGGCTCCGGCCGCGGCGACGAGATCGGCGAAATTGCGGGCGCGGTTGAGGTCTTCAAGCAGAACCTCCTCGAAACCGAGCGCCTGCGCGCCGAACAGATCGAACGCGACAAGCAGGCCGCCGCCGAGCGCAAGGCCGAGATGATCCGCCTCGCCAACCAGTTCCAGGAAAGCGTGGGGCGCATCGTCGAGACCGTCTCCTCCGCCTCCTCGCAACTTGAAGCGGCCGCGGGTCAGCTCACCCTCAACGCCGCCTCGACGCAGGAGCTCTCTGGCACCGTGGCCAGCGCCTCCGAGCAGACGTCGGTCAACGTCCAGGGCGTGGCCGCTGCCTCCGAGCAGCTCTCCATGACGGTCCAGGAGATCGGCCGGCAGGTTCACGAGAGCAGCAGCATTGCCGAGCAAGCCGTCCGACAGGCGTCCGAGACGAACGCCAACGTCGTCGAGCTCGCAGAATCGGCCGAGCGCATCGGTGCCGTGGTCGAGCTGATCAACCAGATCGCGGGCCAGACCAACCTCTTGGCCTTGAACGCCACCATCGAAGCCGCCCGCGCCGGCGATGCCGGCAAGGGCTTCGCGGTCGTCGCTCAGGAGGTGAAGGCCCTCGCCGCTCAGACCGCCAAGGCGACGAGCGACATCGGCAACCAGATCCTGAGTATGCAGAACTCGACGCGCAACA
>ERZ869909.774-NODE-774-length-31976-cov-32.612088_pt1 | contig 31976 bp, 26 predicted proteins | sample MGYA00520892_ERZ869909 | MGnify/ENA primary metagenome ERZ869909 (study PRJEB32215, sample SAMEA104723947) | bioreactor metagenome | biome: bioreactor; feature: anaerobic bioreactor; material: water | place: China | collected 2015-03-12 ...
TCAATATAATAAGTAAGTCTTGTGAATTACTTATTTATAATTGTGAATAACTCAAGAGTGCTTTACATAGGAGGTGCCGTTAAGTTGCCCCCACGAAAAAACTGTAGTTACACAAAAAATTATTAATAGAAAGTATGGTTTCATAGTAAAAAGCATTTGAAGTTTTTCATATTAAATAAATTATAGTAAAATAAATTCGACTTTTAATTTATAATTACTCTAGTTAAATTCTTTATTTACAATATATGTAAAATCTTATAGGACTAATAGTTGATTCGAATATACTACATATTTTTTATAGTATACACTATGGTCAAAAAAACCAAAAAGACCTGTCATATTCAAAAATACTTTTCTAAAACCTGGAGACAAGTCAAATAGATACATATTTAAGAGGACACTTAGACATAACAATAGTAATATTCTAAAAACGTGTTTAATAAAAAAGGAAGGTGTACTAGTTACTTGTAATTTATTTTCATATACAAAGCAAGACCACTAATAATGTAATATATAGAAACACCATATATACCAATTTTTCCAAGAATATTATCACTTTCAAAAGACTCATTTACATAAGTCCAAGAAAAATAATGGTAAAGCATTATTGACAATGCCATAAATCCTCTTAAATAATCTAATTGATGGACTCGCAAGAAGTTACAATTTAATAAATATAAAACCCTCCTGAATTAACACGAAAAAAAGCATCGAACAATTGTTAATAACCCCACCTTTTTCTCAACAATTGAATTAAATTACCACTTTTTACCACCTCCTTATTCGTCTATAAAAACTACTATATATAGTACATTATCGAAAAATTAATGCAACCTTTGCTTCGTTAAACACGTATTAAGTTTTCAACAATACACAAATTAGTGGTAAAAAGTGGGAAATTCTTGCTTAATTTTACCCATTATTAAAAGTCATGGCTGGATTGGTAGGTGAATATGAGGTTAAGCTCGACGCAAAAGGGCGATTTCTCTTTCCTTCGGGATTGAGGAAACAACTCTTGCCTGCAGCCCAGGAAAACTTTATGTTGAACAAAGGTTTTGAAGAATGTCTTACACTGTATCCCATGAATGAATGGGAAAAACTAAGTGAGCAGTTGGGGAAAATGAACCTCTTCAAACCTAAAAATCGAATGTTCTATCGTTTGTTTCACCAAGGAGCAAAACCTGTCGGATTGGATTCTGCAGGTCGAGTACATATCCCGGTGACACACATGGAACGAGTTGGTTTGTCTAAAGATGTGATGCTGATTGCGTACAACGATCGCATCGAAATTTGGGATAAACAACGCTACTTCGAGATGATCGACATGAACATGACTGATTTTGCCGATTTGGCAGATGAAGTAATGGGTGGATTAGACAATGAAGAATAGCGAAGATACGTACCACATACCAGTTCTCTTAAACGAATGCCTCGAAGGACTTTCCATTCGGCCCGACGGTCGATATGTGGATGTGACATTTGGCGGCGGAGGACATGCTCGTGAAATTTTCAAACAACTTAACGAAAATGGTCACCTTATCGGTTTTGACCAAGACCCCGATGCTAAAGCTAACGCTTGGGAAGCTCCCAACTTTACGTTCATAGCAGGCAATTTTGCGTTCCTGAAAAATCAATTGCGCATGTTTAATCTGTTTCCTGTGGATGGAATTCTAGCAGATTTAGGTGTTTCATCGCATCAATTCGATAGTGGCGAACGTGGCTTCTCTATCCGAATGGACGATGAACTGGATATGCGCATGAACCAAGCTGGTGATCTAACAGCAAAAAAGGTTGTCAATGAATACGACGAAGAAGATTTGTATCGTGTATTTAGAGAATATGGCGAAATACAAAGTTTGAAACGAACGGTAGAAACCATACTTCGTGCTAGACAAATGCAGAAAATTGAAACTACTGGTCAACTTCGAGACTTGATGGCTCCACTAGCGCAACGCGGAAAAGAACACAAATTTTTAGCACAGGTTTTCCAAGCCATTCGTATCGAAGTAAACGACGAAATGAATGTGCTGCAAAAAATGCTAGAACAAGCAGTAGATGTTTTGAAACCAGGTGGGAGATTGGTGGTCATTTCTTACCACTCACTAGAAGATAGATTGGTGAAAAACTTTATGAAACGTGGGAGTTTTGAAGGGAAAATTGAAAAAGATTTTTTTGGCAACATTCTAAAACCATTGGAAGAAGTAAATCGAAAACCGATACTTCCAACAACGGAAGAGATGGAACGAAATTCTCGCTCAAGAAGTGCAAAATTACGCATTGCGATAAAACTAGATACGCGTGTCCAATAAGTATATAGATAAAGAAGAATTGGAGCCGGAAACAACGACTCGCTCGAAACCAGACGGTAAAAAATCGAAAGGTTCGAAAACGGTTACGCAAATTTTGAGTGGCGATTTTTTGACACGCGAGTTTGTGATAGAAAACTTAGGCTTTATTTTCTATATCATGTTGTTGCTTTTATTGCTCGTAGCAAAAGGATATTATGTAAAACAAGTGTCGGATAATGTTATAAAAACCGAAACCGAACTGGACGAGATTGTTTCGGATTACGTGGAATTAAAAGCACGTTTTCAGGAAGAAACATCACGAGGCAATTTAGTGAAAAAGTTAGAAGGTTCTGGATTAATTGAATCCATAGAACCGCCAAAAGTAATACGTGTAAAACAAGAAAAAGACTAACTCTGGAAGCGAAAAAAAACATATTGTGGCGTGTTTATCTGATTTATTTCGGGTTTGTCCTTATCATGCTTATGGTAGTGGTAAAAACCGTTATGATTCAATTTGAAGGACGTGACCACATTTTGTCTAGCGATTCGGAACGAATTAAAATAGTAGAAGTCCCAATTGAATCACGAAGAGGTCAAATACTAGATGACAAAGGTGATCCACTGGTTACATCGGTTTCCTTTTTTGAAATTCGAATGGATGCAACTGTTGTTAAACAAGAAATTTTTAACCGTGATTTGGATTCTCTTGCGTTGATGTTGCAACACATCTATCCAGAAAAAACTGCTCGTGAATACGCAGAGATGATACGCAAAGCACGTTCTACAAACAACCGCTATTTACTCATTCGAAAAAAAGCAACAAACGAAGAACGGAAGCAAATGAGAAACTTTCCAATCTTCCGAGAGGGACGAAACAAAGGAGGATTGATTGACAACATCGAAACAATTGTTCGAAAAAGACCTCATGGTATTTTAGCACACAGAACATTAGGATATGTTAAAGATGATATCCGTGTTGGTTTAGAAGCTTCTTACGACGAAGTGTTAGCGGGCGAAATGGGTGTTGAACTCAAGCAAAAAATACAAACAGGTCTGAAACCAACAGGAACGATGCTTCGCGAAACTGTAGATGGTTCGGATATCGTTACAACTATAGACAAAGACATACAAGAAGTAGCTGAAACAGAGTTAATGAATCAATTACGTGAAGAAAATGCACGCCATGGTTCGGTAATTGTAATGGAGGTGAAAACGGGGAGAATTAAAGCGATTGCCAACTTACAACGTACAGCAACTGGCGAATATTTCGAAACGTACAACTTTGCTGTTGGGTTAAAAAGTTACCCTGGTTCTACCATGAAATTATTTTCATTAATGGCCGCCTTGGAAGATGGAAAAATTGATATAAATGATACCGTTAACGCCACTGGTTCTTTCAAGTTTTACAACGCAACACTAAACGATACCGACCAACGAGCGTATGGTAAAATTACTATCAAACGAGCTTTCGAACTGTCATCCAACGTAATTGCAAAGGTGATTCAAAACGCTTATGGCGATGACCCTATGAAATTTGTAAACAGGCTACGTTCATTTGGTGTAGATCAGCAGTTGGATTTGGAAATAGCAGGTGAGCCAGAACCAACATTGTATCAACCTGGCGACCCAAGCTGGTCTAAAATTTCACTACCGTGGATGTCTATTGGTTATGAAATTGAGTTGACACCACTTCAAACCTTGACTTTATACAATGCTGTTGCCAATAACGGAACCGTAATGAAGCCACAATTTGTAAGCCAAATACGAAAAAATGGTATTGTGGAGCAAGAATTTCAACCGGTTGTTCTGCGCAAAGAAATTTGTTCTAAACGAACGCTAGATGTGCTAAAATCTTGTTTAGAAGGAGTAGTAGAAAGCGGAACTGGTAAAAGTTTGCAGTCTGCTTCTTTCAAAATTGCTGGTAAAACAGGTACTTCTCGCCTCGACAGAGACCCTTCTGGAGAAGATGGTTTTAAACACCAAGCATCTTTTGTTGGTTACTTCCCAGCTGATGACCCAATTTATTCGTGTATAGTAGTAATTGCTGCACCTTCTCGAAATATATATGGTTCTAAAGTATCTGGAACCGTATTTTCGGCTATTGCCAACAAAGTGTATTCTACCCACTTAAAATACCAGAAAGCGATTAACGAACAACGTTTGATGGCACAAGTTACTCCCCCAACTTTGGATGGCCATAGAGGTGATTTAGAAATAGTACTAAATCGTTTGGAAATAAAGAAAAAACAAAATGCAACCTACGACTGGATTTCAACACGAGCATTAGAAAAATATGTGGAAATGAACCAACGAGAAATGCAAAGAGGTCTTGTGCCGAATGTAGTTGGCATGGGACTAAAAGATGCGCTTTACCTTTTGGGAAATGAAGGTTTACAAATCGAAATTTCAGGAACAGGGCGTGTGGTACATCAATCGATAATGCCTGGACTTACAATCCAAAAAGGGGCTGTCATTAAATTGGAATTACGATAATGGAAAAAACACTAAGAGACATATTATACGGAACACCACTAAAGGAAGTGATTGGTACAACAGACTATCCTGTCGCTCACCTAACATTTGACTCACGTACAGTTCAACCAGGATCCTTATTTGTAGCCATTAAAGGAGTTTCCAATGATGGACATAATTATATAGCAAGCGTTATCGAAAAAGGGTGTCGTGCAATAGTTTGCGAACATGTAGAAGAAAAAGTGCCAAACGTTAATTATATAATCGTGGATAGCGCTGCAAAAGCACTGGGTGTAATTGCTTCTAATTTTTATGACAATCCATCATCGCATTTAAAACTAGTTGGAATTACTGGAACAAATGGTAAAACAACAACTACTACTTTGCTACATCAACTATTTACCAATCTAGGCTACGAAGTTGGCTTAATATCAACAGTTGTAAACAAAATCGGAACAAAAGATATTCCATCTACACACACTACACCAAATCCAATTGTCTTAAATGAGCTTTTGGCTGCGATGGTAGAAGAAGGTTGTACTTATTGTTTTATGGAAGTTAGTTCGCACGCAATCCATCAACAACGTATTGCTGGTGTAGCATTTACAGGTGCAGTATTTTCGAATATCACCCATGACCACTTGGATTACCACGGTACATTCAAAGAGTACATTAATGCTAAAAAAGCATTTTTTGATCAGTTATCTTCTAAAGCATTCGCACTTACTAATGCAGATGATAAAAATGGTATGGTGATGCTCCAAAATACCATCGCTAAAAAATACACCTACGGTATAAAATCATTGGCGGATTTCAAACTGAAAGTACTCGAAAATCAATTTAGTGGCCTTGTCCTTTCCATCGAAGGAACAGAAGTTTGGACAAAATTAATTGGTGATTTTAATGCCTACAACATGTTAGCTGTTTATGCAGTGAGTCAACTTTTAGAGCAAGATAAAATCGAAGTATTAACAGAAATCAGCAAATTAGGCTCTGTCAATGGTCGTTTTGAATATACCATTAGCACTACCGGAATTACAGCAATCATCGATTATGCACATACTCCAGATGCATTGCAAAACGTACTGCAAACAATTGGTAATATCCGAACAGGAAATGAAACCGTTTTTACCGTAGTTGGTTGCGGTGGAGATAGAGACAAGACAAAACGCCCAAAAATGGCAGAAATCGCTTGTGAATTAGGCGATAAAGTTATTCTTACGTCCGACAATCCTAGGTCAGAAGATCCGCAGGTGATACTACAAGAAATGATGGCGGGTGTTGGCGGACATCACTACAAAAAGACACTTTCAATTACAGATAGAAGAGAAGCAATTAAAACTGCTGTAAGCATGGCCGAAAAAGGAGATATCATTCTTATCGCTGGTAAAGGACATGAAACGTATCAAGAAATTAAAGGTGTTAAACACGACTTTGACGATAAAGCAATAGTAAACGAATTATTTATAAAACTAGAGAAATAATGTTATACTACTTATTCGAATATTTAGACAAATTAGACTTCCCTGGAGCAGGGTTGTTTGGCTACATTTCTTTCCGATCAGGAATGGCGTTGATTACGTCACTAATCGTTTCCATTGTTTTTGGAAAACGGATTATCAATTATCTCCGAAAATTACAAATTGGTGAATCGGTTCGCGATTTAGGTTTGTCTGGTCAAAAAGAAAAAGAAGGTACTCCAACTATGGGAGGTTTAATGATTCTTAGTGCCATTCTCATTCCTACAATTCTCTTTGCAAAGCTAGACAACGTTTATGTATTAACCATGCTAATTGCAACCATTTGGTTAGGATTGATAGGTTTTCTAGACGACTACATCAAAGTTTTTAAGAAAAATAAAGAAGGTTTAAAAGGTAAATTTAAAGTAATTGGACAAATTGGTGTAGGGATAATTGTAGGGGCAATTTTATATTTCCATCCCGATGTACAAGTGCACAAAAAAGTATCGAAAGATTATGAACTAAAAGCGCACGAAACAGAAGTATCGCATTTTCATGACACTTCTCTAGAAGCTAACGAATCATTCAAATGGATCAAAACGAAAGACATGACCACCACTATTCCATTTGTAAAAAACAACGAGTTTAATTACAACTGGTTAGGCGGCGAAAACAGTGCGAAATGGGGTTGGTTGTGGTTTATTCCAATTGTTATTTTTATTGTCATTGCCGTTTCCAATGGTGCAAATATGACCGATGGATTAGATGGATTAGCCACAGGATCTTCCGCAATAATAGGGATTGCCTTGGCCGTATTTGCTTACGTAAGCTCCAATGCTCGCTTTGCCGATTATTTGAATGTGATGTACATACCAATGGCAGAGGAAATGGTAATTTTTATCGCTGCATTTGTTGGGGCATGCATTGGTTTCTTATGGTACAATTCTTTTCCAGCACAAGTGTTTATGGGAGATACCGGCAGTTTAGCCTTAGGTGGAATGATTGCCGTATTTGCCATATCAGTACGTAAAGAATTATTGATACCTGTTCTGTGTGGTATTTTCTTAATTGAAAACCTTTCAGTGGTCATGCAAGTTGGTTATTTCAAATACACCAAAAAGAAATTTGGAGAAGGTAGGCGGATTTTCAAAATGGCTCCTCTTCACCACCATTACCAAAAATTAGGTCTTCACGAAGCCAAGATTGTAGCAAGATTTTGGATTGTAGGAATACTATTAGCTGTAATTAGTATCGTGACATTGAAATTAAGATAGTGAAATATACGAATAGTCATATCGTCATTCTTGGATCCGGTGAAAGCGGGGTCGGAGCTGCACTTTTAGCCAAAAAAATGGGCAACAAAGTGTTTGTGTCTGACTATGGTCGTATAAAAGCAACTTTTAAAAAGGAATTAGAAGACAACGAAATTGCATTTGAAGAAGGTAAACATTCGAAAGATATACTATTCACAGCTGATGTCATCATCAAAAGTCCTGGAATTCCAGATAGCATTCCGTTAATTATCGAGCTAAAAGAAAAAGGAATTCCTGTTGTATCTGAAATTGAATTTGCAGGTTACTATGCAACGTGTAAAACAATTGGCATAACAGGCAGCAATGGTAAAACAACGACAACTTTACTTGTGCATCATTTATTGAAAAAAGCTGGCTTTAATGTCGGTCTAGGTGGTAATATTGGAACAAGTTTTGCGCGACAGATAGCGAATGGAGAGCCAGAATGGATGGTTTTAGAACTCAGCTCTTTTCAATTGGATGGCATGTTTCAATTTCATTTGGACATCGCTATTTTACTCAATATCACACCAGACCACTTGGATAGGTACAACTACGAAATGCAACTTTATGTGGATTCTAAATTCCGCATAATTCAAAATATGAATAAGCAAAATTGGTTCATCTACAATTTAGACGACCCAATTATTGCAAAGGAGCTTGAAAAACGGAAGCCGCAAACAAACTGCGTACCTTTTTCAATACAAAAACCAGTCGAGTTCGGCGGGTTTTCAGATGGTAAACAAATAACAATCATAAATAAAGACCAATTCATTATGTCGATTCACGATTTAGCTATGAAGGGTAAGCACAATACCCAAAACTCACTTGCAGCAGGGATTGCAGGGAGAATTCTGGAAATCAGAAAAGAAATTGTGCGTGAAAGTTTAACAGACTTTCAAAATGTAGAGCACCGCCTAGAGTTTGTGGCACGTGTCAATGGGATTGAGTTCATCAATGACTCGAAAGCTACAAATGTTAACTCCACTTGGTACGCGCTAGAAAGCATGGAGAAACCAACAGTATGGATTGTTGGAGGTGTGGATAAGGGTAATGATTACGCTGAATTAGTCGACCTAGTAAAAAACAAGGTTAAAGCAATCATTTGCTTAGGAACGGATAATGCGAAAATCATTGAAACATTCAAATCCGTTGTGCCTACAATTGTAGAAGCATCTAATTCTGAAGAGGCTGTGGCTTTTGGATATCGTTTAGCAACGAAAGAAGAAGCGGTATTGCTATCTCCTGCATGCGCTAGTTTTGACTTGTTTGAAAACTATGAAGATAGAGGGAATCAATTCAAGGCAGCAGTAAGAGCATTATAAACAACCTTTAATCTACCACTATGGATTTAAGAATTAAAACAGCTGCACAGCAATTAGCTGAAGCACGAGCCAAAGGTCGCGAGCACATGAGTTCGTTTGACATTACCTTGCACGATAACTTGTGGGGAATGAAAGTGTACAGTTGGCAAAATGCTACTGCTGATGAGGCGATAGAGTTCATTATGCAACTTGATAGCCCTGTGATTTGGATTACAAGTTCTGAAGCAGAAGTTGATTTTTCCGAATTGAGTAATTGGATGGCTTCAACTGTGGATGTGGTGCTTTCGTTTGGGACTTCCAATAAAATGATGCGTCAATATCTGGAACCTAAATTAGGGTATTATAACCGAAAAGACACCTTGTTGGAAACGCTTCAACTTGTAAAATCCGTGGCAAATCCTGGAGCTACGTTGTTTTTCTCTCCAGGTTTAGGGAAAATGAGTGATGCTTACAAAACTGCATTTGAACAATTTTTAAGCAACCAATTGTAAATGCTGAAACAAGGACTGAAATATTTAGAGGGCGATAAAGCGATTTGGATCTTAACTGTACTGATGCTTGCATTTTCATTAGTTACTGTATATAGTTTTGTTCCTATTCTTGTTAAAACCGAAGGAGGAACGCCATTTCGCTATCTGTTCAAGCATTTTATTTATGTCCTAATTGGATTTGGATTGATGTTTTGGGTGCATCGTCAAAACCCATTGAATCTGTCCAAATTAGCCAGATTTATTTTTTTCTTGTCGATAGGATTGCTGATTTTTACATTCTTTTTTGGGGTGTCTGTCAATAATGCAAGTAGGTGGATTCGTATTCCGATAATCTCGCTAACATTCCAAACATCAGACTTTGCGAAACTTGCTTTGGTCATTTACTTATCAAGGTTAATGGTCAAGAAAAAGCATTTGTTACACGATTGGAAACTTGGATTCTGGCCTATTATTTGGCCCACGCTTCTTATTGTGGGATTAATTGCAAAAGATAACTTTTCGACGGCATTTATCATTTTTGGCATTGCCATTGTGTTGATGTTTGTGGGACAAGTAAAGCTTAAAATGATAGGAGCATTGCTTTTAAGTGGAGTCGTATTTTTTGTCTTGGTTATTGGGCTTCACAAAGCGGCACCAGATTTAAATATCTTACCACGATATGAAACTTGGGAGAACCGTATTTTTAATCGGATCAACGAAGATCAAAATGTGACGGTAAATGCACAAGCTATCAATGCTGAACTTGCCATTCACAACGGAGGGATATTTGGAGAGGGAGTCGGAAAAGGAAAATTAAAGTTGTTTACAGCCGAAGCGTATGCTGACTTTTTCTACGCAAGTTTCGTAGAAGAATTTGGGTTGATAGGAGGCATTGGTTTAGTTATGGTGTACTTAATCTTGTTGTTTCGGATTATTCGAATTGGTCTGAAATCTGAACGCTTGTTTGAAGTATATCTCTGTGTTGGCATTGGCTTGCTATTAATGACGCAGGCTGCCGTAAATATGCTCGTGTGTACCGGGATTTTTCCCGTTACAGGTCAGAATATGCCTTTTTTAGCAATGGGTGGTTCTGCCCTTGTTATGGTGTGTATTTCGTTAGGAATTATTCAAAGTATTGCCCGATCACAGGTTAAAGAGGTAGAATAAATGAAAAAATTAGAACGTATAATCATTAGCGGTGGCGGAACAGGAGGTCATATTTTCCCTGCGATTGCAATTGCGAACGAAATAAAATTACAATTTCCAGATGCCGAGATTTTGTTTGTAGGTGCTGAAGGTAAAATGGAGATGGAGAAAGTCCCTGCTGCGGGATATTCAATTGTTGGACTCCCAATTGCAGGGCTTCAACGTAAACTTACTTTTTCCAATTTCTTATTGCCTTTTAAACTCGTTAATAGTTTGATGAAAGCCCGCAAGGTGATTCGCTCATTTAATCCACAAGTGGTTATTGGAGTTGGAGGCTATGCCTCGGGTCCGACTTTGCAGATGGCGAATCAGTTGCGTATACCAAGTGTCATACAGGAACAAAATTCGTTTCCTGGTAAAACTAACTTGTGGCTTGCAAAACGTGCCGCAAAAATATGCGTAGCGTACGAGGGAATGGATCGTTTTTTTCCAAAAGAAAAGATTGTGTTGACTGGAAATCCTGTACGATCAGAAGTTATTCAAATTGATGGATTACGAGACGAAGCCCTTGCTTATTTTAATTTATCGAATGACAAAAAAACGGTACTGATTATAGGAGGAAGTTTAGGTGCTAAGACTTTGAATGATGCCCTAGAAGCTAATTTAAATCAATTAGTTGCACACAATATTCAGGTAATTTGGCAATGTGGAAAATTTTATGCCGATACACTTCAAGCGCGTATTGGGAGTAAATTACCAAAAGGGGTTTGGTTAAATCCATTTATTATGGAAATGAATAAAGCTTATGCCGCAGCAGATATAATTGTATCACGCGCTGGTGCAATTTCGGTTTCTGAACTTTGTTTGATTGGAAAACCTGTATTGTTGGTCCCATCCCCAAATGTGGCAGAGGATCACCAAACTAAAAATGCAATGGCATTAGTCGATAAACAGGCGGCTATTTTAGTAAAAGATAGTGAAGCTCGTGAACAATTGATTCATAAAATAATCGACTTGGCGGGTGATGAAACGAAACAGCATGAAATTAGCAGTGCGATTAAACAACTGGCTAAAGCAAATGCAACAAAGGATATAGTGCGTGAAATATTGAAAGTAATTTAAGTGAATCTAGCTAGTGTAAATACGGTTTATTTTATTGGAATTGGAGGCATAGGAATGTCTGCACTTGCTCGTTATTTCAACACGTTGGGAAAAAAAGTAGTGGGATACGATAAAACACCTTCATCGCTTACTGATGCGTTGCAACAAGAACGTATTCCCATTCATTTTGAAGATAAAGGTGAGGCGATTTTATCTCAGTTCGATAAATCTAGCACGATAGTAATCTATACACCTGCAGTTCCTGCTGATTTCGGTGAATTACTTGCCTTTCAATCAATGGGTTATGTGTTGATGAAACGCGCACAAATGCTAGGGTATATTACACAACATTCAAAAGGAATTGGTGTTGCTGGTACGCATGGTAAAACAACAACTAGTACAATGTTAGCCCATGTGTTGCACCAAAGTATTGGGTGTAATGCGTTTTTGGGAGGAATTAGCACAAATTATGCGTCTAATTTAATTCTAAACCCAAATTCACGACTTAGTGTGGTGGAAGCAGATGAGTTTGACCGTTCATTTTTACAATTACAACCATTTGGAGGTGTGCTGACTTCGGTAGATGCAGATCATTTAGATATCTACGAGAATAAGCAAAACCTCTTAGAAGGTTTTGAATTGTATATCAATAAAATAGCTCCTGAGGGCTTTTTACTCATTCACGCATCAATCGATTTACCGTCCAAGTGTAAGCAAATTTCGTACGGAATGAATCAACATGCGGATGTTGAAGGTTCAAATATGCGCTTTTCCAAGGGGCAATTTTATATGGATGTAAAATGTGCAGATAAGGTTTGGAATGATGTCGTTTTGGGTGTGCCAGGAATTCATAATGCAGAAAATGCACTAGCGGTAATAGGTGTTTGTTTAGAATTGGGAGTGAATGAAAATCAAATTCGTGAGGGACTTAGCACATTCAGAGGAGTAAAAAGACGATTTGAATACATTATTTCAGCACCACATAAAGTGTATATTGATGATTACGCACACCATCCAACCGAAATTAACGCACTTTTGTCCTCCATTCGCTTGTTATACCCTGATAAAAAGGTGTTAGGTATTTTTCAACCCCATCTTTTTTCACGGACACGCGATTTTATGGATGATTTTGCACACTCGCTTCAACAAGTTGATGAACTCATTCTTTTGCCAATATACCCTGCAAGGGAATTGCCCATTGAAGGAATTACTAGTGATGCGCTATTGGATAAAATTAGGCATGAAAATAAATCTGTTCGGACTCCCGAAGAAGCGATAGAACGAGCTGCAGAATCAGATTGTGAAGTTATATTAACTATTGGGGCAGGAGATATTGATCGCATTGTTGAACCACTTAAACAGCGTTTGGTATGAAAGCTAAATTGAGGATTGTAGCTTGGGTATTGTATGCTGTAGCTGTCATTTTTTTGATGCGATTTGTCAAAGAATCACACAATGATCGCATCATGGATTTTCCGAATATCATTTTGGAAACACCGCTTGAAAATGTGTTTTTGAGTAATATCGATGTGAAAGAACGATTAAAAAACAAAGGAATACAGGTGGAAAATGTACAGCGTAAAGCATTGCAAACTAGTTTGATTGAAGAAATTCTGAAAGAAATGCCCGAGGTAGAAGATGCTAAAGTTTTCATGGGATTGGATGGTAAATGGACAATTTATGGTAAAATTCGAAAGCCAGTAGCACGAATTTTTAATATGAAAGGCGAAAGTTACTATATCGATGATAAGGGGAAGATTATGCCATTGTCCCCAATTTACACGGCTAGAGTTGTTCCTGTCACGGGTAAAATACGCGATTCGCAAGACAGCAGAAGTGTAAATGAAATAATTAACAATGATAGTTTGAAAAGTATTAGCAAGTTGCCTCAAACCTATGCAATTACGAACTATGTTTGTAATGATGCCTTTCTGAACGCTTTAATCACTCAAATTCACGTGGCGAATAATGGTGATTTTGTGCTAATACCGCGTGTAGGGATGCAGCGAATCATTTTTGGTAAAGTGGATAAACCCACTGATATCGAAGAGCGGTTCGAAAAATTGAAAGTTTTTTATCGTCAAGCGATGCCTTATGCAGGATGGGGAAAGTACGAAACGATAAATTTAAAGTTTAAGAAACAAATTGTTTGCACTAAAAGAAGTTTATAATGTCGCATGAAATTGTAGTAGGACTGGATATTGGAACGACAAAGATTGCGTGCTTTGTTGGTCGAAAAAACGAGCATGGTAAAATTGAAATTCTCTCTATGGGAAGAAGCGAATCACTGGGTGTAAAACGCGGTGTGGTTTCCAATATTGAGCAAACAGTTCAATCCATTGTAGTTGCCGTTCGCGAAGCACAAGAACGTGTAGAAGGAAGTCTTGAAATCAATGTGGTAAATGTAGGTATTGCTGGTCAACACATCAAAAGTTTACAGCACCGTGGAATTCTTACGCGTAAATCGAACGAAGATGAAATTTCACAACTGGACATTGATGCGCTAATTGACGATATGTACAAGTTAGTGATGGAACCAGGAGAGGAAATTATTCATGTATTACCTCAGGAATATATCGTAGATGGCGATCAAGGGATTAAAAACCCAATTGGTATTTCAGGTGTACGCTTGGAAGCAAATTTCCACATAATTACAGGTCGAATTTCGGCGGCTAAAAACATTCAAAAATGTGTGGATAAAGCGGGATTGACTGTTGATGAAATGATTCTAGAGCCACTTGCCTCGTCTGAGGCGGTCTTATCAGATGAGGAAAAAGAAGCTGGTGTAGTATTGGTAGATATAGGTGGAGGAACGACTGATGTGGCTATTTTCCACGAAGGTATCATTCGCCATACAGCAGTGATTCCATTTGGGGGTAACGTAATTACGGAAGACATCAAAGAAGGTTGTACGATTATGAATCGTCAAGCAGAAATGTTGAAACAAAAATTTGGTTCGGCATTAGCAAGTGAAAGTCAAGATAACGAAATTGTTTGCATTCCAGGATTGAGAGGAAGACCACCAAAGGAAATTTCGGTAAAGAATTTGGCGAGTATCATACAGGCGCGAATGGAAGAAATTATTGAGCACGTACACTATGAAATCAGAAATTCGGGTTACGAGAAACGATTAATTGGTGGAATTGTAGTTACGGGTGGTGGTTCACAATTGAAACATGTGACACAGTTGTTCGAATACATCACGGGTATGGATTCACGTGTGGGTTATCCGAATGAGCATTTGGCACCATCTCCGACTATTGAAAACTTGACAAGCCCAATTTATGCAACAGGTATTGGTTTAGTGATAAAAGGCTTCCAAAAAATGGAACGCGAATCGCTTACTCATGCTGCAAGTAATGTAAAAACACACTCTAAACGTACAAAAGGCTCATTTTTTGAAAAAATCATTTCGAAGAGCAAAATGTGGTTTGAAGAGGAAGAATAATAGTGAGATTAATTAAAGATAATAAACCTGAATCGTATGGAATTTGATATGCCAAAAGGACAATCGTCAATTATTAAAGTGATTGGTGTGGGTGGTGGAGGAAGTAATGCCGTTAACCACATGTTTAACTTAGGAATTAAAGGTGTAGATTACATTGTATGTAATACCGACTGCCAAGCCTTAGAAATTTCGCCTATCCCAGTGAAAATTCAGCTAGGGCCTAGTTTGACAGAAGGAAGAGGAGCAGGATCACTTCCTGAAATAGGAAAAAATGCTGCCATTGAAAATATTGAAGAAATCACTGAAATTCTTCAAAAAAACACCAAAATGGTTTTTGTAACCGCTGGAATGGGTGGTGGAACAGGTACTGGCGCAGCTCCTGTAATTGCAAAATTAGCAAAGGACATGGGAATTCTTACTGTTGGAATTGTAACTGTACCATTCAACTTTGAAGGCCGAAAAAGAAGACAACAAGCTGAAGCAGGATTGGAGGAAATGCGTAAGAATGTAGATACATTGTTAGTCATTAACAATGAGCGTTTGCGTGAAATGTATGGAAACTTGAGTCTTGGAAACGCTTTTTCTCAAGCTGATGATGTAGTTACTACTGCGGCAAAAGGAATTGCTGAGGTAATATCAGTTACTGGTTCAATAAACGTTGATTTTAACGATGTGAATACGGTGATGAAAAATAGTGGGGTTGCTATCATGGGATCTGCTACGGCTGAAGGTGAAAATCGCGCTATCGAAGCTGTGCAAAGAGCATTGACTTCTCCATTGTTGAATGACAATGACATCGTTGGTGCACAATATGTTTTATTGAATATTACGTATGGTGATAAAGAGGTGTTGATGGATGAAATTGCAGACATTACGGATTACATTCAAGATGAGGCAGGTTCTACGGCTGATGTAATTTGGGGACACGCATACGATAGTTCGTTAGGAGATTCAATTTGTGTTACGATTATTGCTACAGGATTTAATTCTTCACCTGTGACAGGTTTTGAAAAAGCTCCTGAGCGAACTGTTCGCAAATTGGAAGATGAGCAACGAAACGAAATTAAATCGCCCATTTCCACACCTGTGGATGAAGTTCCAGTATCAGAAACTACAGCGGAAATGCCTTTTTTAAAATCGGAATCGTCAATTGAGTCAGAGTCAACGACAGAACTTGATTTTTCATCCGTTGAAAGTTCGTTAGCAGATACTTCTGAAACGGAAGATTCTACTACTATTTTTGAATTGGATGAAGAAGTGCCACAAGCATCTATCTCATTTGATTGGGAAATGAAATCAGAAATTACAGAGGAAGTAAAATTTGAATTGCCATCTGAAAGTACAACAAATGAAACTGAATCAGCTGAAGAGAAAGTAACGCGTTATATTCTTGAAGATGATCTTGAATCAAAAGTTAACGAGGATGTAATTGATAGTTCACTTTCTCCAGAAGAACAACAAAAGAAAGTGGAAGAGCGCATGATGCGTATTCGCGAGTATACCAGTAAGTTGAAAAAACCAGATGGTATATCTGAGTTGGAGCAAGAACCTGCTTTTATGCGCAGAAATATCCAACTAGATGACACCCCTCATTCTTCAGAATCAACAATTTCACGATTTGGATTATTTGAGAAAGAAGAAGATGGTAAGTCTGACTTACGCGGTAATAACTCATTTTTACACGATAACGTGGATTAATTATGAATTTAACAGATAAGATAAACAACGACATCAAGCAAGCAATGCTTGCTAAAGACAAAGATAAATTAGCGGCATTACGCGATATAAAATCTAAATTGCTCTTAGAAGCTACTTCTGGAGCAGGTGAGGTGACTGACGAGGCTGGAATTAAAATTGTCATGAAGTTGTACAAACAACGTATGGAAACTTACGAATTGTACAAGACGCAAAATCGTGATGATTTAGCAGCGGAAGAATGGCAACAGGCTGAAATAATTAAAGCTTATATGCCTCAAATGATGTCAGAAGATGAAGTTCGAAAGGCAGTACAAGACAAAATTGCGCAAGTTGGTGCGAGCGGACCTCAGGATATGGGTAAAGTGATGGGACCACTTTCTAAAGAATTGGCTGGAAAAGCTGATGGGAAAGTCATCTCCGAAATGGTAAAACAAGAGTTGACGAAATAGTTTTAGGTTTCTTTATTATTACGAAATGCCTCTTTAACAAGGGGCATTTTTTTTAACGCAATTTTGAAGATACCTTCTTTCCATCTCAGAACTATTTTAATATATTTGGTGGAGAAGTACTTCAATAAAGGGTAAAAAAATACACAGCTCTTTTGAGCTGTGTATTGAAGTTAGTTTATTTTCGTGTGATTAATTCACCACAATTTTGAATGTTTGAATATATTCATCCTCGTTTACTTTAAGTAAGTAGACTCCTTTTGAGTAAGTAGACACATCAAATTCTGTTGTATGTGAATTGATTTCTTTTTTCAAAATTGCTCTACCAGTGTGATCATAAAGTACAACTCCCATGCCTAAGCGTCCACCTTCTAGGATAAACTGACCTTGATTAGGGTTTGGATACACAACTAATTCTGTATGTTTTTGACAATTCAATGAAATAATATCGGATACCTTTGATTGACCATCATAGTCTGTTTGACGTACGCGGTAATAGTATAGGTCGGAACGAGATGCTTGATCAACACATACATATTCATTTGTGTTGTTACTTGTCCCTGCACCAGGTACTTGACAGACTGAGGTCCACTTTACACCATCCAAAGTTCTTTCGACAGTAAAATAATCATTGTTTTGTTCTGATGCGGTAGACCATTTAATTTCATTTCCATTTGGCAAACAAGTTCCCTCTACACTTTTCCATTCAACTGGTAATGGAGACACATCTGTAGTGGTTAACCAAATGTCATGAACAACAGGTGTGTTGTTGCGATACACCCTTGTAGCTACATAGATGTTTGTAGCACCTACGCTTGAAATATCAAAGTATTGCGCTCCTGACATTCCTGAAGGGCGTAAAAATGGACCTGCAAGTACTGCGTTTGTTCCAGCATCGTGGATTCGATACTCTACGTAGCAAGTTCCACATCCTACGGTATTATCTGTTACACGTAATTCATCCCAAGCTGTAGCATCTGGACCGTATATTGCACGGTTAACAGATGGAAAGCGAATGGTGTTGTAGAAGTTGGTGAATGTACCTTGAATACGAGGAGCGTTTGCTACGCCAGATTCGTTAGTGTTTAGACACCTGTTATGGGTTCCTGTTGGTGTATAGGCTGGGTCCCAACGCGCCAAAAGATTGAAAGAGTTCCCAGCTTGCCAACCAGGTCGATTTACTATTTCTTGAAGTATGTTAGAAACGGATAGCATCGTATAACGATTTCCATTTGTCCACGGTGTTGCGTAAGAAATAACTTGATTTGCAGTTGTTCTATTTGCTAAGTCCGCTACCGAGGTTCCATTTAGTGCAGGTCCATTATCGGCTGCATGGGCATCAAATATCATGTTCAAGGTTGCACTTTGCACATTACAAGGGCAACTTCCACTTGCGACCACAGAGAAATCAGCACTATTAATTACCGCTGAATTAGGTATGTTTGTCAGATAATTCATCCCATTCCAAAAATTACCTGTATGTGTACAACCGCTTGTTCTTCTACCCATTGTCATATAAGTTTGAGTATTAAACCAAGATCCACCTTCTCTAACTCCATCACTACTTCCCGAAGTAATTGTAAACGTTCCTTCTTCTAATCTAAAAAAGTCATCATCAGGATAAGAAGTACCGTTATTTTGTATGGAAAGGAAATTGTACGCTGTTTCATTTACTGTCCCCAGTTGAAATTGCTCTTGGGTTGTAAAATACCAGCCCTCTTTTTCATAAGGTGTCGCTGGGTAATAGCTGTAAGGCCAAAATTGAGTACTCCAAGGACCCCACGTACTTCCAGCATTGCTAGATACTCGGACGCGTACAAAATAGGTTCGGTCTCCTGTTAAACTTCTGTTGTCCAAAAATCATAGGGAGTACTAGCGTTGTAATTTGTGCCATCAGCGATGGTACTTACTATAGCTGGTCCAGAAAAATTCGCAAAATGATTAAGTTCTATTTGAACGGCGTCAAAGTTAGAACTACTACTTACTGTAAATTTAGGGCGTTCACTAGCTCCTCGTCTGTGTGCAAAACTGGTAGAAAGTGCTGGATTCGCCGAAAAATTGTTTAGTGTAGGAGTAAGACCTGGAGTATATTGAAAACGTGTCATTGGTACATTTGCACTTTGAGAAGCTGTTGCTAATGTACACCCTGTTCCGGAAGTAGCTTGGTTGAATACTGCTCTACCCGTTACAGTTGTATTATTAAAACCAACTTGAGCACCAGCCCCTGTAGCTGTTCTGTCCCAACAAATTGAAATCAATAAATTATTTGTTCCATTCCAAGCGAAGTTTGTTGAAAATGGTATTTGCTGCCAACCTGTTGCTGGCACTGTATATGCGCCAGAATAAACAGTTGTTAGACCAGCGTCATCAAATGCTGACAATGTGTTTGCTGTGGTGTGCTTGATTGCAATGGTTAATCCTGGATAACTTGTAGATGCTCCATTCGAAAAATTAAAACCGATTGAGGTTAGTACATTATTAATACTTAAACCAGCTGTTGACAGTTGTGCACTTGTCAGAATATAATTGTAACGTAAATCAGAATAGTTCGTACCCCCACCCCCAAAAGGGTTTGTTAAAGTCACATCTGTTTGCGCTGCAGGAACAGTAACCTGCTGTCCCCATAAGCCATTCAAAAAAGCTAATAGCAAGAAGCTTGATAGAAAATATTTCATAATGTGTTAATGTTGTATTTACCCTAAATTTATGATAATATTTTAACACAAAAAAATAATATAGGTATTATTTTTATACTTACCTAGTATTTTTACCACAAGTTGTTGATATATACCTATATTGGTTAATTGAATGTAACGACAGTTGATTTACCTTATACGGTAGTAGTAAAGTAAGTAATTTTGAGTAAAACTTGACGTATATGAACTAATCTCTCAAGTAAAACGTAACAATCATATCGTCCACATAAAATAGTTGACCATAGTTTAAGGGGTAAATACGTAAGTCTAATGTAGATAGGCGTTTTAATGAAACTTTATTGCGGTCGAATAAGAATGAAAAGGTGACGTTGTGCCATTCTCCAGGAGTATTTTCTTTCCCTAAATCATCCCCCATAAATACTAAGGCATCTCCAAAAGTGTCTAAGGAAAAAATCATATTACATTCATGAAGTGGATAGGGGTAGTAGAGCATAGCAGATACGTCTACTTTTACGAGTTTATCTAGCTTCTCATAACCCAATACATTAAAAGTAGGGCCAAATACGGTATTGGAATCAACTAGAGCAGCGTAGGTTCCACTGTATTTTTCACGTGCTGTTTGGATAAACGAAATGGACTCTAGTTCTTCAAAATCAAAAGAGAACGTTTGGGTATAATCCCATTTAGTGCTAAAGGTTAAGTTGTCGTTTACTTTGTTGCTAGAGCGGATAACAAAGAAGAACATCACTAATGTGACGATGAAAATGGGAATGTAGATGTAATAGCGAGACTTCATGGTTTTGTGGCAATCAGGGTGAAATGTGGATACCACCAAAGTCGTTTTGCTGACTCATGCGTGATGGTGAAACCGATTTGTTCAAATAGTTTTTTCGTGTTGTGTTGACTTAATTCGTTACCTATTTCTCCAGCCAAAAAAAGATCGTGTAACTTGTTCATGTAAACAAGTGGAGATGATGCATTAATATCCTTGTAAATCAATCGACTTCCTGATGACATGCGGGCATAAAGTTGTGTAAAAAATTGAACTTGTTGATGGCGTGGTATGTGATGTCCCACATCAATCATGGTGACAATATTATAATCGGCAATATCTTCAGGAATATCAGTTCCGTTATATTGCTCAAAGTGAAATGTTGTGTTGGTGGTATAGGGGGCTAATAATGCATGCGCATTCGTGACAAGTTTCGCATCAATTTCAACACCTTTAATTTTTTTTGGCGCAGAATATTCAGCTATTAGTAATGCAAATTGTCCAGAACCACATCCTATGTCGAATACCGATGCCTCTTTTGGAATCAGACGCAACAATTCATCAAACGGGCAGATATAGGGTCTGTACACAATTTTTAACCGGTCTAAAAATTTAGCATTCGGGTTTTGAGCGCTTAAAAACTGAACCAATTGTGATGTCTGAGGAGAATTCATGTTGAATAGTACCTGATTTATAATTGCTGTAAATATACAAAATCACGATTGTCCGATAACAATTTTGTAATTAATGATATTACCTTCGTTCGTATAGATTAACTATCTACCTCATTATGCATTATGTTTTTTGTCGCTCAATGTATTTTATTGTGGTATTCTGTCTGCTTGAATATTTTTGAGATGAACCGATTTTAGAGTAGTAACAATTGAGCTCGTTTTTTGTATTCATTGTTGATTTGGGAGTAGGAGAAGTCTGCTTGCAGAATGTACATCAACTTATTTTACAATTCCTTAAATTCTTGCCATAACGCTTTTAAAAATTTACGGCAATTTGATAATTTAATTTCGTGTAAATGTGCTTCAAATTCGTTGATTACAAATCGTTCTGCATTCATGTAGTAAAAGAAGTTACCCTCTGTGTCTTTCCATCCATATCCGAGTGAGCTAGAGTAGACAGCAAATTCGTGGTACGTAGGACTCATTACATCTCGACTCCAAGGATAATCTGTTGAAGTTATTTGCATTTGATTCAATAAAGTTGCTACAATGTCTGATTGCATTGCGATTCGATTGTGCGTATAGCCTTTGTATTCTTCTTGAATAGTAGGCCCCCAAAATAATAATGGAATTCTGAAGTATGGCTCGGCAATCGCATTGTTGTTTAGTGGTGTTGTTCGACCATGGTCAGCAACCATAATGAAGAGGGTATTTTCATACCAAGGTTGTGCCTTACACGACATTAAAAATTCGTGAAGCGCATGATCAGCATAGCGAATACTGTTCATAATACCGGCTTCTTCGCCATCCCAAAAATCTTTCCATTTAGCCGGAATGTCATAAGGGGAATGTGTACTTCCTGTAAATGCGATTTGCATAAATGGTTTAGGAGATGTGTTGATGTTTTGGAAAAATTTGTGATACAAATCATGGTCGTATACATTTAAAATACCACGTTTAAGACTTGGATCAAAATCGTTTTCATCTTCAACTCGGTCAAATTGATGATCCAGAAAATAACCTCCAATGTTTCCGTATTTTAAATCGCCGCCAAATAGGTAGGAAGCATAGTAACCTTCCTCTTTTAGCGTTTGATTTAGGGATTTGAGCTTGCGACTTTTATCAGGATGTAAGGTTAGTGAAACTTGAGGTAAAGCAGGGTATCCACCGAAAATGGCCGCATTACCTATTTCTGATGTTCCCGCAGCAGCATAAAACTTTGAAAAATAGACCCCTTCTTTAATGAGTTGGTCAAAGTGAGGGGTTGTGCCATCGTGTAAACCAGTGTGGCTAATGGCATCTACTGCCCAACTTTCAAGTACAATAACGACAATATTTGGACGTGTAGTGGTTAAAAAGAAATTAGTATGTTCTTTTTCATAAGCCATTATCTCTGTTACAAATTTAGTGGCTTCTTCCACATCTGTTTGCGCTAAATATTTATCCAAATCTACTTTCCCGTATAGCCATAAGCTGTGTATAAAGAAGTAAGTGGAATTCACAGAAATATCGTTTAACACGCTGTTTTGTGAATACATGGCCGAATTTATTCCAATTGGAATCGGTTGCCATCCTCCACGTGCACTTAAAAATGAAAGCCCACCGAGAAATCCACAAAAGGGAACGATAACCAAGCTGTGTTTCCACGATGATTGGATAGTATGTGCTTTGAATGGAAAAATCTTACGCAACAACCATATCCCAACACCAACTTCAATTGTGAGGTAGATGAAAAAGAAGATATAGTTTCCAAATGTTGCCGACCTGAATACTTCATCTGGATTAATTAAGTGATTAAAAACGCGTACGCTAAGTTTGTGCATCCATTCTCCATATACATTGATTTCCCCACAGTGAATTAACGCAATGAGCACAATTAATAGAATTTGTTGGGCTCCGAGAATTTTCCATGCGATATACTGCGTCTTGTTTTTGGTTAATTTGTAAAACAGCCAAAAAGGGAGTGTAGCAAGTGCCACAAAACCAATCATTGCCAAGTCTAATCGTATGGAGTGGTAAAACAGTTTTAGGTATTCGGCTACGCCGTCATTAAAAATCAACTTGTTGTAGTGAATAGAAAAAATGAGGCGTTGGAGTGTGAATACCAACCACCAAAAGAGAACAAACTTTGCTATTTGCTTAATCAGACCCAAATTTACAGCTTAAGTAAACAACAAAGTTAATATTAAATTAACATTAAAAAGTCGGTCTAACGAATGATAGCAAAAGATTTTCGAAGTGTATATCAGTCTACACTTCGAAAATCAATACAGGTAATTGAAACTATTTCCAATCAGCCATTTCAGCTTCAATCAAGCTTTTGTAATTGAAGGTTCCATCTTTTGATGTTTCTTCACCAAGTTGAATTGCTTTTTGTGCAACTTCCTTAGCCTTTCCACTTTCTCCCATGGCAGCTAAGATTCGTGCTTCAATGAGTAAGTTGAACCAAGATTCTTTAATCGAATTTGATTTTTGGATAAATGCTAAACCTTCATCTAAACGCGTTTTTGAGTCTGAGCAATAACGTGCTGCATTTCTCAATATCGTAGCATCTTCAGGTGAGTTTTTCAACGCAGTTTGAATCTCAGCCCATGCTTTTGTGTCTACATCTACTTGGATAGGAATAGAAACTTTAGTTCGCTCCCACTTAATGATAAGGTTTCCTTTATCCCACGCTATTTCGTCAAAATAGAACAATAAGTTTTCAGTAAAATTTGCCAGTTCAGGTTGTACTTTTATCGAGAGAACATTGTCTTTTTCATCGTAATCATTTGTGCCCCAAGATGTAATGTTTGATGAAAATAATATTTCCCATTGTTCTTTTCCTGGAATTGTTAAAATAGAGTATTTCCCTGGTTTGATATCATTTCCAGCAATTTTAATCGCATCTTCAAACTCAATAATCGCTCTTTCGTTTGCACCAGTTCGCCACAATTCATCAAAAGGAACTACATCACCAAAAATCTTACGACCTTTAACCGCAGGGCGACTGTATTTCACTTCTATTTCAGTTAGTCCAATAATTTGCTCAACTTCTGCAAGTGGACTTGTACGCGGTAATTTTTGTGCGTAGCTTGATGCAGCAAGTAGCATCACTAATGTGCTTAAAACTATTTTTTTCATTTTTTGTGTTTTTTTAAATAACATACCGATGAACAATTTGGTTCATTGGCAACGAATATAGTGATTAATTCATGCAGTTCAAAAGTAGCTACAACCCGATTGTGATTTAATCTATGCTTAACACAAATTTGACAAGAACAAGATACTTTTATCGCAAGATTGAACAGATATGACTGAGGATGACTTTGATTTTGCGGGCAGAGTGGATGATGTAGCTACTTTTTTTAGTAATCTTAACAACGTATATTCTGAAAAGAATTCTAATTTTGATACAGTGAAATTAGTAAATAGAGAATTAAGTTGGCTGTCGTTTAACGAACGTGTTCTTCAGGAAGCGATCGATCCAAAAAATCCGTTGTTGGAACGAATTCGTTTTTTGGGTATTTATTCCAATAACATGGATGAGTTTTTTCGCGTTCGTGTAGCAGGAGTGAAACGTATGATTGAAGTGCGTTCGAAAATTGTATTTGGATTTAATGGCGGGCCAAAAGAATTATTAGATGTAATTAAAAACACGGTTGTCAAACAACAACGTTTGTTTGAAATCGCTTACCAGAAAATCTTAAAAGAACTCGAAAAAGAAAATGTCATGCACTTGGACGAAACCAACGTGTCTGATGTTGAACGCGCCTTGTTGTCCGATTATTATCATTCTAAAGTTAAACATGCCATTATTCCTATTTTATTGGATAAAAAGTCAAAATTCCCAACGCTACGTGAAGAAGGAATTTATTTAGCTATTAAATTGACCAATCTTGAAAAAGAAAAAATACGTTATGCATTAATTGAAATACCACCTAACTTACCACGATTTAAGGTGTTGTCAGATAAAAATGGTGTACAAAAAGTTATCATATTGGACGACATTGTGCGACTTCATTTGCAAGACATTTTTTACATTTTTAATATCGACGCAATCGAAGCGTTTACGTTTAAATTTACGCGTGATGCAGAATTGGATTTGGAAGAAAGCCTATCGCTGTCCTTGGTTGAAAAAATGGAAAAAGGAATTAAAGGACGTAAAAAAGGTAATCCTGTTCGTTTAGTATACGACGAACGAATGCCCGAAGATTTACTCGATTTCCTTGTAAAATCATTGGGTTTAAAAATGGATGGCAATATAATTTCAGGAGGTAAATACCACAATTTTAAAGATTTCATGAAATTTCCAGATTTTGGAAAAGATGAATTGATGTTTAAACCACAATCACCAGTGGCTCACCCTGAAATTGAAAGAACAAAAAATATCTTTAAGCATATTTTAGAGCATGATGAATTACTTCATTTTCCGTATCAAAAATTTGATTATGTGGTTGATTTGATTCGAGAAGCAGCAATTGATCCAAAGGTTGAAAGTGTTCACATCAATATATATCGGGTTGCAAAAGATTCTCAAATTATGAATGCTCTTATTAGTGCGTTGAAAAATGGGAAAAAAGTAGTAGTAGCATTTGAGTTAATGGCTCGATTTGATGAAGAAAACAATTTGTATTGGTCGCATATACTCGAAGAATTAGGGGCACACGTTATTTATGGTGTGCCTGGGTTTAAAGTGCATTCGAAATTGATGTTGATTACGCGCAAGTCAAACCGAAAAAACCAACAGGTAGCCTATATTGGTACAGGGAATTTTCATGAAGGTACTGCAAGGGTATACGAAGATATAGGTTTGCTAACCGCAAACAGCAAATTGACTACAGAAGTATCAAAAGTGTTTCGTTTTCTAGAAAACAATGTGGATAGAGGACTGTTTAGAGAACTTATTGTGTCCCCATTTAACTCCAGAAGAAAATTAGTAGCCCTTATTGACGAAGAAATTAAGAAAGCAAAAAAAGGAGAGGCGGCATCAATTTTTCTAAAATTGAACAATTTGGTTGATACCAAAATGGTTGAAAAACTTTACGATGCATCTAACGCAGGAGTTAATATTCGCATTCTAAATAGAGGGATGTGTGCCTTAGTTCCTGATGTGAAAGGGCAAAGTGAGCGAATCGAAGTGCGCTCTATTGTTGGGCGTTACTTAGAACATTCGAGGGTCTTTATTTTTGGTGCAAATGAGAAGAAAAAGGTATACATATCTTCAGCAGATTGGATGATGCGTAATTTAGATAAGCGCATCGAAGTGGCTGCACCAATTTTAGATGTTAAGCTACAGAATCATCTTATTAATGTGTTGGAGATTCAGTGGAAGGACAATGTAAAAGCCCGTATAATTGGACCTATGCAAAAAAATAAGTATGTCAAACAAGGAGCTGAAGATGAGGCTATTAATTCACAGGCTGCACTTTATCTTTTTTATAAGAATCAAGCAGAAAGAGAATTATAGCTATTTTTAACCCATGATTTACGGAGCAATTGACATTGGAACAAACGCAGCACGCTTATTAATTGGAGAAGTTGTTAAAGAAAACGGACATTCATTTGTACGTAAAATTTCGTACAATCGGATACCACTTAGACTGGGATTGGAAGTGTTTGAAGATGGCTACATTTCTCCTCAAAAATTGATTGAATTTACCAAAACTATTGAAGCATTTAAGTTAATCTCAGAGATTTTTCAGGTAACTGATTTACGCGCTTGTGCAACAAGTGCAATGCGTGAAGCAGAAAATGGAATTCTGGTTCGGGATCATATTTTGAATGAAACAGGCGTTCCAATAGAAATTATTGATGGGGAAGAAGAAGCTCGATTAATATTTGGTACTTTCTTTCTGTTGGATTTTGACAAAGGACTTCCCTTTTTGGTGATAGACGTAGGTGGAGGTTCGACAGAAATCAGTGTTTTTGAAGGTGGGGTTAGGGTGGCTTCCAAATCCTTTAAAGTAGGTACAATTCGTATGTTGAAGAAAAAAGAAGCGGTGACGATTTGGCCTGAAATTAAAGAGTGGATAGCATCTCATGTTGATCCTAAAATGGTGCACAAGGTATTTGGAACAGGAGGTAATATCAATAAAGTCCATAAATTATTGGGAAAACAATTTATGGAACCAATTAACTACCGTGAGATAGATGAATTGCATGAAAAGTTGGGTGAACTTACAATTGAGGAACGAATTGCAAAATATCAATTAAAACAAGATCGTGCTGACGTCATTGTTCCCGCATGTGAAATCTATAAATACATCATGAAAGAACTGAAATCGAAAGAATTACTCGTGCCTAAAATTGGACTTTCAGATGGAATTATATATGATTTATATTTAGGTAGTTTGGTAAACTAACTACTCAAATTTAATCAACAACGCTCCTTTTTCCGCAGTTTGATTTACGGCTACAGCTATTGTTTTTACAATTCCGACACCCTCTGCCTTAATTACATTTTCCATTTTCATGGCTTCTAAGGTCAATAGGGAAGTTCCTGTTTTAACTTCATCACCAGGTTGAACGTGGATAGCTAACACTTTTCCAGGCATTGGCGATTTTAATTCATCTAATTTACGCTCAGCAATTTTATCTAAACCCAACTCACTTAAGAGTTTGTGAATAGGCAATTCTCGCTTCACATCAAATGAACGATGATTGATTTTAATTGTCATCGTCCCCGCTTCGGTGTCTACTTTTTCAACCTCTCCGAAAAACATTTTACCTTGAAAATAAACACGAAAGAAGCTGTCATTATCCCATGAGATTTTTGCCCCAGCGTTTACATCGACCACTTCTTCTCCTATTTTCCACGTATGTTGAGCCATTTATTATTCAATTTTGCCCTAAATCTAGTAATAATACCGCTAAAAATTATCTAGTTGTTTTTTAATTTCTTTTTGTGGAAATTTGCAACGATTATTAAAAATTATCTTTTTTATCGTTTATATCATTGATTATGAATAAATTAATTATTGCAGGTGTATTGGGGTTTGCTGTGTTGTTTTCGTGTGGCACACCTAAAGAAATTTCACCAGCTCCAACATCTACTACTCAACCAACTCAAGTAGTCGAACTTCCCAAAAAAGAAACATTTCCAAATGAACGTGCGATATATCGTGCATCAGAAACTAAGCTTTTCAATTTGATTCATACCAAGCTTGAGGTTCGTTTTGACTGGGATAAGTCGTGGTTAAATGGTTTAGCTACAATCACACTTAAACCACATTTTTATCCGCAAGACACATTGGTGTTGAATGCGAAAGGAATGGATATTCACAGCGTTAAGAAGGATGGTAAACCACTTTCATTTAATTATGATAATGAATTCCTTACGATTAAGCTCAACAAGACCTATACCCGTGATGATAAGTTGACAATTGTAATTGATTATACGGCTAAACCTGACGAAAGAGAAGCAGGTGGGAGCATGGCGATTTCAAGCGACAAGGGACTTTATTTCATCAACCCAAAAGGAGAAGATCCTAGCAAAATGCCACAAATTTGGACACAAGGAGAGACAGAAGCAAGTTCAGTTTGGTTTCCTACGATTGATGCTCCTAACCAAAAAATGACGCAAGAAATTTTAATGACGGTAGATGATAAATACGTTACCTTATCAAATGGTTTGTTGGTGAAATCAGTTAAAAATGTGGATGGAACGAGAACGGATCATTGGAAACAAGATTTACCTCACGTTCCTTATCTCGCGATGATGGGAGTGGGAGAATTTAAGATTGTGAAAGACAATTTTACACGTAAAGATGGTTCTAAAATTGCGGTAGATTATTATGTCGAACCAGAATGGGAACCTTATGCAAAAGCAATTTTTGGTAATACTCCCGAAATGATTGGTTTTTTCTCAGAGCTTCTTGGCGTTGAGTACCCGTGGGATAAATATCATCAAATTGTAGTGCGAGATTATGTATCGGGTGCAATGGAAAATACGGGTGCAGTCATCTTTGGTGATTTTGTGTACATGAATGACCGTGAGTTGTTAGATAACAATTCAGAATCGATTATTGCTCACGAGTTGTTCCACCATTGGTTTGGCGACTTGGTGACGTGTGAATCATGGTCTAATCTACCATTGAACGAATCATTTGCCAATTATTCTCAATTCCTTTGGGACGAATACAAGCATGGCTTAGATGAAGCAGAGTACCAAGCAGAAAATGAGGCTAATGGCTATTTCCAAACTGCAGCATCTCAAGGTATGCACGACATGATTTGGTTTGATTATGACAACAAGGAACAAATGTTTGACGGTCATTCGTACAATAAAGGAGGTCGTATATTACACATGTTGCGCAACTATTTAGGCGACGAAGCATTTTTTGCATCACTTAAGTATTATTTATCAAAACATGCATATCGCCCAGCTGAAATTCACGAGTTGCGATTGGCTTTCGAAGAAATTTCAGGCGAAGATTTGAACTGGTTCTTCAATCAATGGTTCTTTGCAAAAGGACATCCTATTTTAGAAGTTACACAGCAAATAGAGGCAGGTAAGGTTATTGTAACAATTGAACAAAAGCAAAACTTTAAAAATGTACCGCTTTACAAATTACCGATGAAAATCAGTGTATTCGATGGTAATAAGCGAAAAGACTACTCCATTGAAGTGAACAAAATGAAAGAATCGTTTACTTTCCCTATAACGGATTCAGTGAGTACTGTGATTGTAGATGCCGATCATGTGATTTTGGCAGAATGGATGGACAAAAAACCAATGGAGCAGTTTTTATTTCAGTTTTACCATGGCGGAAAATATGCTGATCGAAGAGATGGTCTAGCAGGTGCCGCAAAATTGAAAACAGATGCAGCTCGCCAAATGATTTTGGATGCCTTGAATGACCCATTTTATAGAATTAGAGAATTGGCGATTACTCAATCCAATCGCCTTAAGCGAACACACAAAGACGAGCTTATTCAAAAAATGGTGTTGCTAGCTAAAAAGGATGAACGGTCATCAGTTCGTTCTTCAGCACTCGACTTTTTGTTGTCAAATTTTGATGCAGAACCGCTTACAAAAGAAGCATTAAAGCATGCACTTGAAAATGACAAATCGTATAAAGTTTTAGGTACGGCGCTGAATGGAATGGCAAAGTTTGATTCAGAAATGGCGATGAAAAAAGCGAAAGAATTAGAAGCGGAAAATGGTCAATCGATGTTGGTGAATATTGCAGGATTATATGGTAAATATGGAACTGCTGATAATTTTGAGTTTTTTAATACGCTGTTTAAAGAAGGTAAAGTTGGCGGATTTTCTTTACTTGGTGTAGTGGGGTCTTTTGGAGCATACGTGCGTCAAAATGACTATGATGTACAACTTAAGGGACTTGAAGTATTCCAACACCTAGCTGATAATGCTTCAGGATTTATGGGATATGTATTACCGAATGTGGTTGGATCTATTCCAGGTTCAATTGAATTGCGTATGGCGAATCAAACGAAACAAATTGAAGAATTTGAAAAGTCTGGCGATCCAGCTCGTGCGGACCAACTTAGAAAAGCAAATGCAAAAGATAAAGAACTATTGACGAAATATCAAATGCTAAGCAGTCAGTTATAACGGTAGTTTGATTTACATGATATCAAAAAGGCGTAAGTATCACACTTGCGCCTTTTTCATGTAATCTCTTCCGAAACGAATTATCGAAGTGGGTTGAAATGCGCTAATGTTTTATCAGGAAGTATTATCCGCTAGATTTGTAATTAGAAGCGTTCGAAACCTTGATATTCATCCAAAAAATTGTCTAACTTCTATTATCTGTCTTTTGTAAAGGATCCTACCTCACCACCGTAACAAAACCAGCATATTCGACTTCTTCGCTGCCTGCTTGCAGTTTTATCGTATAAAAATACACCCCCTCGGTTACAGCCTTGCCATCCCAAAATGGTTCAAATACTTGTGATTGGGTGTTAAAATCCTTTTCCAAAATAAAATTGCCCCAACGGTTGAAAATAACCACTGTGCCACTTGTGGGTACATTGGTAGTGATACCAAAAAAATCGTTGTTGCCATCGTTGTTGGGAGTGAATACATTGGGAATACTAATCTGCAAAGAATCATATACCAATACCTGCACAGAAAACGTATCTGCACACTCAGGTAAATTATTGTACGCAATAAGCGTAACCGTATAATTACCCGAAGTATCCAAATAAAACCCAGGGTGCGTGTCTGTGGAATTTTCATCTTCCCATGTCCAACTATAATTGGTTGCATTGGTGGATGTATTGTTGCTTTGCACCCAAAGTGGGGCAGAACCTGTGGGTGGTTCTAAGGTAAATGAGGCATTAACCAAAATTTCTTCGTCTATAAATACGGTGCTGTCTGCGCTGCACCCATTATTATCGGTAACGGTAATGGTGTATGTGCCTGTTGGTAAATTAGTGAAAGTACCGTTTGGTTGAGCCGCACCTCCGTTTAGTGAGTAACTCAGCGGGAGACTGAGCGAAGTTGATGTCCCCGCTATTGCTCCCGTTTCTTCCCCACATACGGATGGTGTGAGATTAATGGAGGTAAACTCAGGTTGTGGCAATACTTTTACCCGCACAGGTAATACTTTAGAACAGCTATCTGTACTCCAAATGCGCACGGTGTAATTTATGGTACTATCACCTGTAAAAATAGGATTTGGACAGTCGTAACACGACAAATTTTGTTGCGGTAGCCACTCATAAGCTGGTTTTGATAAATTGGTGCCACCACCTGTTACACCTAACTGTAAAGGTAC
>ERZ869909.775-NODE-775-length-31958-cov-4.011167_pt1 | contig 31958 bp, 27 predicted proteins | sample MGYA00520892_ERZ869909 | MGnify/ENA primary metagenome ERZ869909 (study PRJEB32215, sample SAMEA104723947) | bioreactor metagenome | biome: bioreactor; feature: anaerobic bioreactor; material: water | place: China | collected 2015-03-12 ...
GCTGGATCTGTCGCATGGTCGCCGTCGTGGCCGCGATCTCGGCGCGTTCCTTGACGCCGGTGAAGACAGGAATGAGCAACCCGCCCAGAACAACCAGCACAACGAGAACGATGAGCAACTCGACGAGCGATAGTGCGCGTCGTCTCGCGGTGTTGCGCAGGACGCTCGTGGAACTCATCCGAACCTCCCCATCCATGGAATGAGAGTGTCCAAGAGGATGCCCCGGCGCATCGGAATTGCGCCGGGGTCACTCATGCGACATCAGTTGGTGCCCGAGGGCGAACTCTCCTGGTAGTAGTCCTGAAGATAAGTGCTCGCATTGCGGATGCCGTTGCCGTCGAGCACGACCACGCCGGCGAAGCGGGCCTTGCTGAGCGGCACGCCGAGCGAATTGGTGGTCTGGAAGACCACGGCGTAGCGGCTGTACACGCGATCCGGAGTCCGCTGACCGGAGCCGGCCACATGCACCGGGGCGGAGTTGATGCCGTTGCCGACGATGGTTGTGAGATCGCCGAGCCCGAAGATGACATAGGAAGCATCGGCGCTCTTGTTGAGCACCTGAGCCGCGACGATCGGGTCCAGACGAGCGAGGGTCACGGCGGAGGTGCCGTCGATGTCGATCGCATCGGAGAGTGCATTCGCAGCGTACGGACGGAAGGTCACGCTGTAACCGGTCGGGAGCGTGCCGCCCGTGGGATTCACCATCGCCAGGGCACGCGTGATGCCCGCCTCGGCGAGCGCGAACGCCTCATCGGCACTGACGGTGTCCGGGAAGATGTCCCCGTTGACCGGCCCGTTGGCGTTGCTGTCCAGCCCCTCAAAGAGCTGGCCGCCGCTGGTCAGGAGGGAATCCCAGTCCGAGGGGAACGCGAAGTTCAGCGCCTCGTACTGCTGGATGGACTTCACGGCCTCGTTGATGTTCGTCGCACCGACCGCACCGCTGGTCCGCCCCAGAATGTTGGGGAGCTGCGGCAGGAGGATGCCCGCCACTGCCGTCAGAATGACCAGGACGACGATGAGTTCGATGAGTGTCAGACCACGACGGATTGAGTTCACTGATGTTTTCACCCGAGACATGACTCGCTGCTCCTTGCTCGCCGGACGCATGCCGGACGATCGGTTCTTCTGGCCCGTACGCTTTGCGCAAACAGCCACTGGCTTCTCACCGGGCGTAGCCACGATGCCTCCAGCATCGCATGAACGACCGGGTTTCACTCATAACACGCTGTACCGGGCTCCATCCCGTGCCGCTGTCCGGTGGCTCGCTTTACACATGCGAGTCCTGCCTCGGACCCTGTCTCCACACTAGGTTCTAAACGCGCAATGCTGCCTCGCATACCCTTACCACCCTAGAGAGTAGCAAATCTAGGGAAAACTGTGGGGGTCCGTGCAGAATCCCAACAAAATCCCTCCCCTACTTCGGGGGTTTTCTATCCCCGCCCCGCCTCCCCATCCTCCCCTTATCCACTGTCCCACCAAGAGTTGCGACAGAAATCATCGAAAACCTTGATTCCGGCTCCCCAATGCGGTGTGGCCCGCTTCGACCAAGGAAGAGCCCAGAGCGATTGCGCTGACGATCGATTTCCGAACGGTTCTCCGATCGCGGAACACGCCGTCCCGATCACGATGCAGATCTGCATTCCCCGCGCCAGTGATTCTCCCGGCATGGCGCAGCTAGCCGTCCCGCTCGGTTGTTTGAGCGTTGATGCGGGGTATGGTTGGGCTGACAGTGGCAGCATGCGTTGCGCTGCCACAGAGCCAGGTGGGCTAAGAGTCGATTGGACATGATTGTGTTGTATCGCCCGTGCGTGAGTTCGCCGCTGCGGAATGACTCCGGACCCTCAGGTTCCGAGACGGTTGTGTCATGCGCGCACGCCACGAGGCCACTCCGGTCTGTATCCGGGGGAGGACATCCGGCCATGCATTGCTTCCGTCGTGCGATGAATTGTTTGTTGCTGATCGCCCCCCTCTCGCTGGCATCCGGCGCGTATGGCGCGCCGACCCCCCAGCAGGCCGGGTCCGAGGTCAAGACCGTTGCGTCGGGTGGATTGCTGAATGCCACTCAGAACGGCGGGTTCTTCGTCGGGGGTCTCGAAGTCCATCCGATGACCGGCTCGGTCTTCGTGCTCGCGCACAATGTTTCGGTCTGGGGATTCTCATCATCGATCCGCTTTCTTGAGATCCCCCTCGGCGAGGATGCCGAACTCTCGGGCAACCCCTTCACCATGACCGAGCAGCAGTCTCGCGGCAACGATCTCGTCTTCAAGGATGGCCTTTTTTACTTCGCCGGCAGGCGGGGTGTCATCAACGGGATCTACGGGTTCACACCCGGCTCGGCGACCATCACGACCTACGCCTCGGGCGCGGGCATCCCACGATGGGCCACCTCCGGCCTGACCTTCTCCGAGGACGGCACGATGGCACGCGTGACCAGCAACGCGCTGCTCGGCCACTACATGGTCTCCCAGGGTTCGAGCAACGCCACACAGGTCGTGACGGAGCAGGCCCTGCCCACCGGGCTCGGCGGCTCCGCCTCGGATCATGTCATCACGAAAGATAATCGCATCATCGCCGCTGGGGAATCCAGCCGGAGACTGCTCGACATCACGATGGGCGCCGGCAATGTCACCGTCTTCTTCGATCTCACGACGATCCCGGGCGCCGATTTCAGCGGAGCGCCCTTCGGCTCCAGAGCGGCGATCGACCCCGTCAGCGGTGATATCTTCGTTTCTTACGCGGTGGACAGCAAGCAGATCTTCCGCGTACGGGCCGACGGCTCGCAGGGGATCCTGTTCGCCGACGGCTTCACCGGAACGATCCGCGACATCGACTTCGGTCCCGCCACCGACGGATCGGGCAGGCGAAATCTCTTCGTGTCCGCGATTGATGCGCCCTCGACCGGTGCCGTCTACGAGTTCACCGTGCCGCAGGAAGTCGGTCCCACGCCCGCCACGCCGTGCATCCCTTGGCACAATGGCGAGCCGGATTTCCTGCACCTGATCCAATCGCAGGACGATGCGCACGGCGGATCGGTCCGGGCAGCCGACGATTTCGTCTTCCTCGAAGGCGAGAGCTTCTACATCCAGGAAGTGCGCCTCGTGATGGCGACAAGTCTGCTCTTTGGTGAGAACCCCGATGTCTTCCTCGAACTGTACGACGACTGCAACGGCAAGCCGGGCAATGTCATCCAGATCTACGAGGACTTCGACTTCATCCCGCTCGGTTTCGCTCCCGACGGCGAACTCCAGCTCTACGAGTTCCGTTTCCCGATCAACGAGGCGTGGGCTGGCGGCATGTACGCGAGGCGCTGGCTCTCGCCGGTCGGACGAGGCGCCGGGGAGTATTACTGGATCTCCTCGAACAACGGCGTCGTGCAGGGCGTGCAAGGCCAGATCAAGGCGCCCGGCACCTGCACCGGTTTCGACGATGAGTGGAGCAACGGCACCGAGTCGATCTGCTTCCCGTTCTGCAGCGACTTCAACTTCATCATCACGGGAGATTGCTGCAAGCCCGTGATCGATAACAGCAACTACGAACTCGCCGGGATGGCCTCCCAGCAGTTCATGGCCCACGGCCCCCGTGCCGCCGATGACTTCCAGATCCCACCGGGGAAGTGTGAGCGGGAACTCTGCTCCGTCGAGGTGTGGATGGCGATGAACTGCGATCCAGCGCTGACCAAGCTCGAAATCTACGAGCAGGATTGCGACATGCCCACCGGTGATCCCATCGCCGTCCTCGAAGATCCGGAGGTCTATCCGACCGGTGAGACGATCCTCTTCCAGAACCGCGTCCTGCCCGTCTTCCACATCGTGTGGCGGAATCCCGATGTCAAACTCGCCCCGGGAAGAAATTACTGGATCTCGCCGTACGGCTTCGTCTCGACCGGCCAGTCGCAGCACGCGGTCTTCCTCTTCGCGGACTCCGAGCCGTGCAAGCTGAACATCAACGAGGGCTTCTTCCTGCATCCCTCCAGAGGGATCCTGGATTGGACCCCGACATCGCTGCGTGCGGTGGGAGCGAATCCGAAGGACTTCGCCTTCCGGATCTGGCTGCGCGAGCTCGACGGCACCGAGAACTCCGACGACGGGTCCAACGAGGAGAACGGCGGCATACCGCTGGTCGTCCCCCAGAACAAGATCGATCAGATGCTGTACGCGATCCCGGATGCTCGCTGATCGACCGCGATCACCTCGGCTCACATTCTCGCTTCTCGCCGAGCAGCAACGCCCGCCGGGTCGCCGCACGAGCACGCCTGTGCCACAGGTACGACTCGGCCGAGTAGATCGCCAGGGCAACCCAGATCAAGGAAAAACCGATGGCGCGTGCGACTCCGAAGGGCTCGGCGTAGAGCAATATTGCGAGCAGGAGCTGGCCCGTCGGCGCCATGTATTGCAGAAAACCGATGGTCGAGAGCCGGAGTCGGCGTGCCGCATGCGTGAACCAGATCAGCGGCAGCACCGTCACCGGACCGGCGAGGATCAGTGCGCTCGTCTCCAGCGACACATCGCCCGCCATGCCCGTTCCGCTCACCCAAACCCAGAGCAGATAGGCCGCGCAGATCGGAAACAGCAGCAGCATCTCCGTGCTGAGGCCGATCAGGCCGTCCACGGACGACCGCTTCCGCAGGAGTCCGTAAATGCCGAATGTGAATGCCACGACCAGAGCCAACCACGGCAGACCGCCATTCAGGATCGTGTAGGCGGCCACGCCGGCGAACGCCAGACCGATCGCGAGCCACTGAATCGGGCGCGCTCGCTCGCCGAGGAAGATCATTCCGAGGGCGATGCTCACCAAGGGGTTGATGAAGTACCCAAGCGAGACTTCAGCCAGTCTGCCGGTAATCAGCCCGTACACGAAAGTCAGCCAGTTCACCGAGATCAGCAGCGTGGTCAGTCCCTGGAGCCCCAGCACCCGCTTATTCCGAAAGACTGCGAAGAACTCACCCCACCGCCTCCGCATGTGGACGATCACGAGAATGAACGGCAGTCCCCAGAGGACGCGGTGCGCCGCGAGTTCCAGGGCAGCCCGCGCACTGCCGACATCGAACATCCCGTAGACCCACTTGAAGTACAACGGAACGAGCGTCCCCCATGTGCCGTACGCCGCAATCCCGTAGAGCAACCCGACGCCGACGGCTCGATCGTGCGGTTGAGCGGCCGTCGGAGTCAACGGCTCCGCGCTCGCGATGTCCACTGTTGCTGCTCTGTTCACTGGAAGTCCACGCCGAGATCCTCCCGCGCCGGCGGGGCGTGAGCATATGCCGGTGGTTCATCCCCGGTCGTGTGCCCGCTTGCCGTCCCGCATCGGAGCATCAAGCGTCGCACCCCTTCGGATCGATGCCTTGCCGAACCGCTGCACAATCGCATCCGCAGCCCGCTCCGCAGCGGCCATCGGACTCCCTGAACCCCCGGAACCCCTGGAACCGCCGGAACTCCCGAAGAGCATCAACTGCATCTCGCGCGTGAGCGATGTGGCAGTCAGACCGATCAGCCGCACAGGACGGAACGAACGGCTCGCCCACTCATCAAACAGCACACGCGATCCGCGGTACAGCTCATCCGTGCTGTCCGTGGGCTCGGGGAGCGTGGACGATCGAGTGATCGTCTCGAAACTGCCGTAGCGGATCTTCACAGTGAGCCCCGCGGCCTTCACCGCGGCACGGCGGAGCCGTCGGGCGACTTGCTCCGCGTGCCACAACAGCACCCGCCGAACCTCGTCCGGATCACTCAGATCCTCGGGGAAGGTTTCCTCACGCCCGATGGACTTCGCCTCGCGATCAACCCGAACCGGACGATCATCGCGCCCATCGGCCTTGCGCGCGATCTCCTCGCCGTACGAGCCGAGACAGGCCACGAGCGTCTCGCAGGGCGTTGCCCGTACATCTCCGATGGTTCGAATGCCCAACCGCTCAAGCGAACGCTTCGCACTCGGACCGACCCCGGGAATCCGGTCAATCGGCAAGGGATCCAGAACCATGTGCACCCGTTCCTGCGGCACCACCGTCAGCCCATCGGGCTTGTTCAGATCCGAAGCGATCTTCGCGACGAGTTTGTTGGGCGCGACACCAACCGACGCCGTCAGACCAAGCTCGGCTCGGATCTCCCGGCGCAGTCGCTCGGCGATGGTCGGAGGGTCCCCGAGCAAACGGATCGATCCCGTGACATCGAGGTACGCCTCGTCGATGCTCACGGGCTGCACCAGCGGGCTGGCTCGCTCCAGAATCGCAAAGACCTGATCGGAAACCTCGGAATACCGACCGTGCTTCCCGCTCACGATGATGGCCTGTGGGCAGAGCCGCATCGCGGTCCTCATCGGCATCGCGGAGCGGCAGCCGAACTTTCGCGCCTCGTACGATGCCGCCGCGACCACGGAACGGGGACCGGATCCACCCACCAACACCGGCTTACCTCGAAGCTCCGGGCAATCCCGCTGCTCAACGGAGGTGAAGAACGCATCCATGTCCACATGCAGGATGGCCCGTCCGTTCCACTCCATCGCGAATCGTACGCCGCGGATCTAGGGTGACGCCGACAGCACCATCCGGCTCACCGGCGGTCCTGCCAAGAGCGGCGAGGCCCGCCCCTGGACCCAGTCATCGTGCCCTGCTCGGAAATACGCTGACATGGGGTGGCCGGAGACGCCGCCGGGAAGGTGCAGAATCCCCTCGGACTCACGACCGGGACTCACGACCATGCGTTGGCTCGCGCCAAAACCCGGAGTCGCGACGCGGACGCACAGGGCATCGCCGGGCTGCGGATCCCCAGGCATGTCAAAGCCACGCAGCAATCCGCGCGTCATGCTCGACAACGGGTGCTCCATCCGCAGCCGATTCGCATGCCCCCACGGGGTCTGGATCCCCGTCCGGGGAAAATCGGATCGAAGCCGAGTGATCGTTGCATCGAGCGCCTCCGACAGGAGTGCATCCCACGATTCGTAGCGAGGGTCGAGCCAATGCTCCGGACGCTCCTCGAGCAGTCGCAACACCACTTCCTCTGTGCCGAGCCACCCCGCCGAGTACGCGATCGAGATCCTGTTGTGAACCCGCACCGTCGGCCCAAGCACCCGTTCGTGCACCTCCGCGCGGAAACGCCGAATCAGGAAATACGCCCGGCAGTCAGCATCCGCATGACCATTCCACTGCTCCGCCAGACGACCCGCAAGCGAATGCATCGGGCTGTCGGAATCGCGCGTGATGTTCCGCAGGAATTCCGCGTACGGATCGAAGACTGCAGAGCGCGTATCCAGAGCGATGTCCAGCAGCGACCGCTCGTCGTGCTGCTTGTTCTCCGCGAGCAGAGTGCCGATGCGCTGCTGGCGAACACCCAAAGAGAAGTTGTGACCCACCGCCACCGATTCCGCGAGGGGGAGCGTGCGGGCGTTGGCCGTCATCAGCACGCCCGATGGCGGATCAACAATGGACGGACGATCCGACTCATCGATCGGTCCGTCCCAGCCGACGCCCGGATCCGCCCACGACACGGGGCGCGTGCCGTCGAAGCCGATCCGCTTCGGGATCCAGCCCGACACCATCCACGCGATGCGCCCTTCGGCACATGCGAGCAGGACATTCTGCGGCGGTCCCTTCCATCCGCGCACCGCCTCAAGCCCCTCCTCAAGTGTTCTGGCGCTCAGCATCTCCAGAATCCTGAGGTTGTTGCGGTCCGGGCAATGCGCGATCCAGACCTCGACCAATTCGCGCCCCTCGTGATCCTCCCCGCTCACCAGTCCCCAGCGCGTGCTCTGCCAAGTATGTGTGACATCCTCACCGCCACGCACACGGATGATCTCGGTGTGCTCGCCGAACGGTTCCGTCCCCTCGGGTGTTCGATAGCGGGTGGGATCAACCTCATCCGGCTCGATCACGACATGATCGATGAAATCGCCCGTGACATTCGTGAATCCCCATGCTACGAACCCGTTGGAGCCCACGATCAGCCCCGGCGCGCCGGGGAGTGAAACCCCCGCCGCGCGTCGCTCCGTGCCGTCGGGATCGGTCCATTCCAGTTGCACACGCGACCAGATGTTCGGCACGGACAGGCCCAGGTGCATGTCGTTCGCAACCATCGCACCGGAATGCACGCTCCGCCAACCCGCCACCGCCCAGTTGTTGGAACCCGGCACCGCTTCATCGAGCATCTCGGATGCGGGCGCAACTTCCGGATCGGTTGATACCGCCCTGAAAAATTCCGGCCCGGGAATGGAGAGCGGCTGGTAATCCGCCTCCGTACCGTCCGCCAGAACATCGAATCGTGTTGTCCGTGGCGTCAGAAAATCAACCACCTCAGCGGGGAACGCGGCATCCAGCACGGACATCATCCGCTCGTGGTTGCCGACCCGCGAGAGCCCGATCTGCATGAAGAGCGACACCAGCACGGTGTCGTGAGCGCTCCAGCCCTCCGGCTGCGTCCCGAGCAGCGTGTACTCCGGCGGATGACTGCGCAGAGCGCCCAATCCGGCATTGACCCCCACGCTGTACGCATCGAGCATCGCTCGCGTTTCGGGTCCCATCCGATCCAGAATGCCTTGGGCCACATCGTTGAACCGGTGCCGACGCATCCCGATGTCCGTGCCCACCGCCGGTCGTCCGGCAACTTCGGCCAGTCGACCCGAAGCGATCCGCCGGTACATGTCCATCTGGAAGGAACGATCCTGCGCGTGGACAAACCCCTGTGCCACGAAGGCGTCCCGCAGCGTCGCCGCCCGTATGGTCGGAATCCCGTTGGCGTCACGGAAGATCTCGACCGGCCGCTCGATACCCGCAACCGGATGCTCGCCATTGAGCTGTGCGACGGAGCGATGCATGAGCGCCTGTGCGCCGACGATCGCACCGGTCACCGCCATGCCGACCAGCGTGCAACAGACCGCGAATTTCTTCGCGAAACTCACGGAGCAAGATCCTCCAGCGGTTCGCCCGCCATGATCGCCTCGAACACCTGATTCGGCAGCGGGCTGCCATCGCCCCCGAACATCGCGATCACCTGCCCATCCTGAATGATCAGGATCGCAGGCGAGGTCGGCCACTCATGGTCCTGAATCCCCAGGCGTGAAGCGATCGTTCCCTTCCGAATCGACCGCACACGAAGCACCGGATTCTCTTCCGCGTCGTACTGCTCCTGGAAATAATCAATCGTCGGCTTCATCGCCTGACAGGTCGCGCAGGTCGGCGACCACAGGAACAGGTACACCCCCAGCCCCGGCTCAGACTCCGTCAGCCCGCGGATCTCCGCGAGCAACTCCGAACGCAGCAGCCGCTCCTCGGGGGGCAGCGACGAATCAACCACCTCAACTTCCACCGGCGCCCGCGGCACACCACCCCCACGGTCCACGACCGGTGGGGGCGGCGGTGCAACCATCGCCCTCGGGTCCGTCGCCCGAGCGTAGAAGTACCCCGTCACCGCACACGCGAGCGTGAGCCCGAACACAACCCCCAGTACCGGGATGCTCGTCCGCCGGATCGCCAGCAGCGCCAGCCCCAGCACCACGAACACGCCATCGATCGTCACGCTGAACCACTCCGGCGGCTGCCAGAGCGTCCCAAAGCAGCCGCACGGCTGCCCTTGCATCAACCGAAAGACCGCGTACCCGAAGAACCCCCCAAACATGAGGGTCGTCACGCCCCACATCACCCTGCCGCGGTGCAGCAGGAGGAGCAGCACGACCACTCCGAACTCGGCGAAGGCCAGCACGAAGTCCAGCAGCACCCCGGACTCGACCATCCCCCCCGGACGGATCAGCCACCGGAAATCATCCACGGTCACATCCGGCTCACGCCCGACCTGCTCCGCGATCTTCGCCTGTCGGAGGAGTTGGAGATCCTGCGCCCCGGACGCCACCTTCGCAGCCGCCGCGAACTGCAAGACCCCGGCGATCAGCAGGGCCCCGATCAGCGACAGCCACAAAGCTCTTCCCACCCCCGTATGCCGATCCTGTCGTTCCGCCATCTCCGCTCCCATCATGTCCCGTACCGTGTGAACCGCCCAACAATAAGCCATCGGTCACGACTGGGCGGCCCACAACCCCCGAATCGCGGATTCGACCGGCTCCGGCTCCCACACCCGAACACATCTCCTACCCATGCCGTAGCCAAGTCGCTGCGGGTACACTCGCACCGGAGAGACATCTTGCCCACAGACACCGCGCCAGCCATCAAGCCCCCCACTCCACTCGCCGAGATCGCCGACCCCACCCATCGGGACGCCGTCGCCCGCATGCGCCGGATCTGGCCCGAAGCCGATCCCAGCCATCACATCCCGGATGTCCCCCCCACCCGCATCCCGCGCCATGTCGCCGTCATCATGGATGGCAACGGCCGCTGGGCACAGAAGCGGGGCTTCGCACGCGAGTTCGGGCACCGCAACGGCGCCCTCGCCGTCCGGGCCACGCTCGAAGCCGCGACCGCCGTCGGCGTGGAATACCTCACCCTCTATTCCTTCTCCTCCGAGAACTGGCGACGCCCGGCCAGCGAGGTCGATGCGCTCATGCGCCTGTATCTCGATTACATGGATGCGGAACGCGATCTGCTCCTGAAGAAGAACATCCGTTTCCGTCAGATCGGACGCCGAGAAGGACTCCCGCCCGCAGCCATCGACGCGCTCAACCGAACCGTCGAGGCCACCGCCAACAACACGGGCCCGATGCTCTGCCTCGCGGTGAACTACGGCAGCCGCGAAGAGATCCTCGACGCCATCCGAAGCATCGCCCACCGGGTCAAGTCCGGATTGCTCGATCCTGACGAAATTTCCGACAACACCGTGACCGGCTCACTCAATACCGCCGGAATCCCCGACCCGGACCTTCTCATCCGAACCGCCGGTGAGCAACGCCTCAGCAATTTCCTCCTCTGGCAGCTCAGCTACGCCGAGATACACATCACCCAGACACTCTGGCCCGACTTCTCGCACGAGGACTTCTTCAACGCCATCCGCGACTTCGCCGGACGCGATCGCAGATTCGGCGGCCTCACGACCGACGCCACCGCCGAGCCCTCATCCCAAGCCCCATGACAACATCCATCCTCCACCACAGGGCAGACAGCGGACGCGATCGCGACGCCATCGAAGCCGCTCTGTCCCGACTCGGGTGGTCCGTCTCATGGAAGCGCAAGGGCGAGTTCATCGCTACCAAAGGGGACCGCAAGCTCACACTCGAGTTGCCCACACTCCTCGCCGGGCTCGACGGCCACTCCATCGACAAGCTCCCGGCGGAAGAACTCGCACTCCTGCTCGCCGACTTGCTCGCCCTCTCGATCCCCGACCCACTCACCGAGTCCATCGATCTCTGCCGCCCGCTGCTCCGCCCACGCCTCATCACGCCCGTCGACCTGGAAGGCCCCGCCCGGAGCATGTGCCGACGACCCGCATGGGGCACCCTTTCCTGGGGAGTGAGCATCGGGCTCCGCTCCCGACGCTCCTTCGTCACCAGCCGGATGCTCGATCAGTGGGGTCTTGAGTTCCAGGATCTCATGCTCATCGCCACGGAGAACCTGCGCCCCGCCTTCAGCCCGGATCTGGTCTGCGAGGTCAGCGACATCGACGGCCTCTTCGCCGTCATGCACGACCGCGAGCCCGCCGCCTCCGCGTTCCTGCTCCTGGATGAACTCCTGCCCCCGCCCGAGGACTTCCCCTTCCACGGCCATGTCTTTTCCACACCGAGTGAAGCCACGCTCCTGATCATGCCTGTTCTGGAAAACGCCGGCGCGGATGCACTCGCCTCCCTCGTGCAGGCGACCTTCGCCATCGCGGCCGAGCACTCGCCCTCGCTCTCTGATCAGGTCTTCTGGCGACGCGACTCCGAAATCACCACCCTGCCGATGACCTGGGTCGAGGAGCAGGGCACGCGGCGCGTCCACCTCGAAGCCGAGGGCGACATCGGCGAACTGCTCCGCATCCTCGGAGAGATCGACTGACCCCACACAAACCCGGCCTTCCGGTAGTGTGTCGCGGTGCTCCGACAGCGACTCATCTACGGCCCGATCCTCATCGCAGCGCTCATCGGCGCCATCTGGCTCGATGAGTGGATCCAACACGCAACCAACGGCCGTCTCCCGGGCGCGATCCTCTTCCCCGTACTCCTGATCGTCGGGATTCTGGCCTCTTTCGAGGTCGCACATTTCTTCAATCGACGCGGCGTGCAGGTCTCGGGCATCCTCTGCGCCGGAGCCATGGCCATCGGCTTCTTCGCATCCAGTCTCACCCCCCAGGACACGCCGGGACTCTCGGGCATCGCCATCGTCTGCACCGCCAGTCTCATCGTCCTCGCGTCCTCGCTCGTCTACTACGCACGCCACCAGATCGCGACCGGCGTCGCGTCAGCCACCGGAGCCACACTCTTCACCTTCGTGTACATCGGGTTGATGGGCGGTTTCCTCATCGTGCTGCGCAAGGAGCACTCCGCCTGGCTCGTCCTCGGCATCCTGCTCATCACCAAGGCGTACGACATCGGTGCGTACTTCACGGGCAGAGCCATCGGTCGCCACAAGATGATCCCGTGGCTCAGCCCCGGCAAAACCTGGGAAGGCCTCGCGGGAGGGCTCGTCACCTCCACACTGGTTGGTGCCCTGGCCACCGAAATCACCACCCAGGTGCCCGGCCCCATCACATTCGGACTCGAACTCTCGTGGTGGCAGGGCGCCATCGCCGGGCTGGTCTTCGGCATCGTCGGGCAACTCGGCGATCTCGCGGCAAGTCTGCTCAAGCGGGATGCCGGCGTCAAAGACTCCTCCTCGTCTCTGCCCGGTTTCGGTGGCGTGCTCGACATCGTCGATTCGCCCATCCTCGTCGCCCCAGCCGCCTACTGGCTGCTCCGCGCCTTCGGGGCCGGATAACCAATGACTGGCCGATCCGATGATGCGTGCTAGACTTCAACAGAGACTGCCCCGGAGACCTGCATGAGCGTGACCGAGAAACTTCTTGCCCTGTACCGCGTCGATCAAAAACTCACCGGCCTCAAGAGCCGTCTACGCCAGGCAGAGGCGTATCTCCGTCAGCAGGACACCATCCTCTCAGAAATCCAGAAGACCCACGACTCGCTGACCTCGCAGGTGCGTCAGCTCGAGGCGACGGTCCACAACGACCAGAACGAGATCAACGCTTTCGACGATCGCATCGCCAAACTCCGCGAGCGCATGCAGACCGCCGCCTCCAGCAAGGAGCACTCCGCCCTGCTGACCGAGATGAACACCATCAAGGCGGACCGCGGGCTCATCGAAACCCGCGCCGTCGAGGCCCTCGAACAACTCGACGCCCTTAAGACAAAGCTCGCGGAGATCGACGCCCAACGCATCGAGCGCGAGAAGGTCCGTGGAGTCGCGGCGCAGGACCGCGACAAGCGCCACGCCGACATTGCCGAGAAAGTCTCCGAACTCGAAGCCGAGCGTGAGAAAGTCCTGACGGAAGTGCCCCCCTCCGCCATCGGCGCGTACAACGAACTGCTCGAACTCGGACTCGACGATGTCATGGCGACCGTTGAGGAACAGGACCGTCGCAACAAGGAGTACTCCTGCGGCGCCTGCTACACCCACCTGCCCGTCGAGCAGCTCAACATCCTCATGAACAGGGGCGACCTCACCAAGTGCCCGACCTGCGGCGTGATCCTCTACCTCGAGCAGGATCTCTTCGACTCCATCACCAGCGATGCCGAGAAGAAGCGCAAGCGTCGGACCATGGAAACGCTCGACTGATCAGCGTTCCGCGCCGGCCAGCACATACCCCGCGTACCGCCTCGCCGCGCCGCTCGCGTGCGGAATCGGCCACACCCAGGTTCGCTCCACCTCGAACCCCTCCACCGGCTCCTCCGCCCCGAGTCCGAGCCGATCTCGCAGCGATCGCAACGCCTCTTCCAGAGCACGCGCCCTCGCTTCGGCAAGGTCGGTGCCGATCGATTCGGCACAGACCATCACGCGCCCATTCTCTTCCAGCACGCCGTCGAACCACCATGACGGGCGCCCGTCCTCACGGATCGCCATCTCGTCCCGGCGCTCGACTGCCGGCTCCGCAGGCCGATCGCTCGCCTGCTGCCGTGCCGCCTCGTTCGATGTCTCACGGGACACGCTTGGCCTCGCCTCGGAAGCGGCGCGAACCTCGCCCCCGGTCCCGCTCGAAGAAGCGCAACCACCCGCCAGAACGAAAACACTCAGAACCAGAGATGCCGGAATGAAATAGTTGCCACGCACGAACGACCGCCTACGCATCTGGGGTGAATAGGGGCTGCTGATCCTTCACATCACGCACGCGTGAGTTCAGCTCCTCCAACTGTTTGAGGATATCCCCCACATTCCGGAACTGGTAGTACTCGCTCGCAAATCGGACATACGCGATGTCGTCGATGGCGTGTAGCTTGTTCGCGACCATCTCGCCGATCGTTCTTGAATCCACTTCTCGATCGTGCAAGCGGTGCAGCTCATCCTCAATCTCATCGACGATCTGGATCTTGACTTCCTCCGAGATCGGGCGCTTGCCGCACGCAGCACGGATCCCGTTGAGGATCTTCTCGCGGCTGAAGGAATCGCGCTCCCCGCCCCGCTTGATGACCACCAGCCGCCCCGTCTCCTCGATCCGCTCGTAGGTCGTGAACCGCTTCCCGCATTGCAGGCATTCCCGCCGACGACGAATGACCCGCCCGCCCTCGCTCCCCCGCGAGTCGATCACTTTGTCATCGTTCGTTTGGCAGAAGGGGCAGATCATGAGGGAGGCACACTACTGGTGGATGTCTTTCGGAATGCCCCAATATATTGACGGCTCCCGGTCGCAGGGTCAAAGCCAGCCCCGAACCGCTGCCGGGCCCAGTTCGTTGAGGACCAGCCCGCTTCTGGCTACGCTCCACCGATGTTGACCACCGACGCGACAGCCACCACGACCACCTCCCCCGACTGAAGGCCGGCGCGCCAACGGACCGATCCTCCAAGCGCCCGGCTCCATCCGGGCGTTTTTTTCCGCAGCACCGATTCCGCCACCCCCGAGACCACCCCATGCCAGTCATCACCCTGCCCGACGGAAGCACCAAGGAATTCAACCAGCCGGTCAGCCCCTACGAGGTCGCCCGGTCCATCGGTGAGCGGCTCGCGGCACAGTCCGTCGGCGCTCGGATCAACGGCGAACTCTGCGACCTGAACACGCCCATCGAGCGCAACGCCAGCGTCTCCATCATCACCACCCGCCCCCGGGACGAGCAGCAGCGAGCCGACCTCCTGATGCTCATGCGACACTCCGCAGCGCATGTCATGGCCGAGGCCATCCAGCGCATCGTCCCCGGCGCCCATCTCGTCTATGGCCCCCCACTCGCCACCGGCTTCTACTACGACATCGCCTTCCCGCCGGATCGTCCGCTCTCCACCGCCGACTTCGAGGCCATCGAAGCCGAGATCCGGAAAATCCAGCAGGAAGACCGGCGCTTCACACGCTATGAGATGCGCGTCGGCGAAGGGCTCGCCAAGCTCCGCGAGGAGGGCAACAAGTACAAGCTCGACAACGCCGAGCGGGCCATCGAAACCGGCTCCGAACGCCTCTCGTGGTACGCCACCGGTGAGCCCGGCAAGCACTGGGAAGACCTCTGCCGCGGCCCCCATGTCCCTTCCACCGCCCACACTGGCGTGATCAAGATCATGTCCCTCGCCAGCGCCTACTGGCACGGCGACGAGAACTCCGATCGCCTCACCCGCGTCTACGGCACCGCATTCCCCACGCAGCAGGATCTCGACGCATACCTCAACCAACTCGAAGAGGCACGCCAGCGCGATCACCGCGTGATCGGCAAGCGGCTCGGGCTGTTCCACATCGACGAAATGGTCGGACAGGGACTGATCCTCTGGACCCCGAAGGGCTCGGTCATCCGCAACGAGCTGCAGAACTTCATCTCGCACGAACTCCGCCGACAGGGCTACCACCAGGTCTACACCCCCCAGATCGGGAAGCTCGATCTCTACCGAACCAGCGGACACTTCCCCTACTACAAAGACTCCCAGTTCACGCCCATCGTCGAGCGCGAGTCGCTCGATGCGCTCGCGCACGAGGGCTGTTCCTGCGCCGACCTCAGCAACCGGCTCGAAAAGGGCGAGGCCGACGGATACCTGCTCCGCCCGATGAACTGCCCCCATCACATCCGCCTCTTCGACAGCCAGCCCCACTCCTACCGCGATCTGCCCGTCCGCCTCGCGGAGTTCGGCACCGTCTATCGCTGGGAACAGTCCGGCGAACTCAACGGCATGACCCGGGTCCGCTGCTTCACCCAGGACGATGCACACCTCTTCGTCACCGAGGATCAGCTCGCGGACGAACTCCAGGGCTGCCTCGAACTCGTCAAGATCATCTTCAAGACGCTCGAAATGAGCGACTACCGGGTCCGCGTCGGCCTGCGTGATCCCGATTCATCGAAGTATGTGGGCGAACCCGCCAAGTGGGACAAGGCCGAGACCGCCTGCCGCGACGCCGCGAAATCCCTCGGCGTCCCCTTCTCCGAGGAGCCGGGTGAGGCCGCGTTCTACGGGCCCAAGATCGATTTCGTCGTCAAGGATGTCATCGGACGCGAATGGCAGCTCGGCACCGTGCAGGTCGACTACAACCTCCCCGAACGGTTCGACCTCTCCTACATCGGCCCCGACAATCGCCCCCACCGCCCCGTCATGATCCACCGCGCCCCCTTCGGCTCGATGGAACGCTTCATCGGCGTCCTCATCGAGCACTTCGCGGGTGCCTTCCCCCTCTGGCTCAGCCCCGAGCAGGTGCGCATCCTCCCCATCAGCGAGAAGAGCAACGACTACGCCCGGGAGATCGCGTCCAAGCTCCGCGTCGGGGGACTCCGTGCGGGCATCGACGACTCCGACGAGCGGATCCAAGCCAAGATCAAGATCGCCTCGGAGGAGAAGATCCCCTATCTCGGTGTCGTCGGGCCGCGCGATGCTGAGGCCCGAACCGTCTCCATCCGTGCGCACGGCGTCCAGAAGGACCTCGGGGCGCTCCCCCTTGACGAGTTCGCAAGTCTCCTGCTCGACGAGTACCAGTCCAAGGGCGAACGCTCCCTCCGCCGGCAGATGGCCCCGACCGGCGCGACCGCGTGATGCGAACTTTCCACCTCCGACGAACATAGATGCCGATAATTCTTCATTCCCGGCCGGTTCCCGACTCATGACGCCTTGCCTCAAGGCCGATGTGGGGGTACGGTCAAGTGTTCGGACGCCGGTCGGCATCGGCGTTCGGAGCGACTCACGGAGTTTCCACTGATCCTGCATGCTGCCATCACGCCGAACGGTTCCCTCGGGGCCGAGATGCGCGCATCCCTCCGCCTGCGATCTTCATGACGATCCGGGCTTCCACACCTGAGAGCAACCCCCATGCATCGACGCGGCGTTCGCGTTCGACCGGGGATCTTTTCCTCGTATAACGGAGTGTCCTGCCATTCGTCGCCGCTATTTCAGAGAGTCCGGCCCGGTCCGCAAGCAGCGTGTGAATCACGAGATTCGCCTCACCCCCATCCGCCTCATCGACCACGAGAACAATCAGGTCGGTGTCATCGAGACGCGCGATGCGCTCCGCATGGCGGAAGAAGCGGGGCTTGATCTCGTCGAGATCCAGGCGGATGTCCGTCCGCCCCTCTGCAAGATCATGGACTACGGCAAGTACAAGTACGAGCAGTCCAAGAAGCAAAAAGGCAACACCAGCAAGGGCCAGGAACTCAAGGAAGTCCGCCTGGGCCGCTCTGCGAAGATCGACGATCACGATGTCGAGATCCGTGTGAAGCAGGCCCGCCGCTTCCTCATGGAGGGCCACAAGGTGCTCCTCCGCCAGCGTTTCCGTGGGCGCGAAGTCGCTCACAAGGAAATCGGCGTCGACCGCATCAAGGGCATCTGCGAAGAACTCTCCGACATCGCCAAGGTCGAGAGCCCGCCGAAGCACGCCGGACGCGACATCACCGTCATCCTCGCCCCCGACAAGGGCAAGGTCGATGCCGCCAAGCGCCGCCTCGCCAAGGAGCAGGCCAAGGCCCAACCCCCCGAGCCCAAGCCCGCTGCGGACGCCCCGAAGCCGGAGGCCGCTCCCCAGCCCGAAGCCAAGCCCACCGAGCAGCCCAGCGAATCCGTGAGCTGACTCGCAATCGCGCCCCGCCACCGGGCGTTCTACATCCCGAGCCCACCTCGCTGTGGGTGAAACCAGCCGGTCCCGGATCGGAACAACATCGTGTGCCCCCATGGCCGGGGATTTCATGCACCCGCATCCTTGTGGACGATGGTTCACTCGGTCTGGAGGGGAGAGGCCCCGGGATGGCACGAATCGGGCTCATCGCAGATATCCACGCCAATCGAGAAGCACTTGAGGCCGTTCTCGCGGATGTCCCTGCGGCCCGGGTCGACCGCCTCGTCTGCCTCGGCGACATCGTCGGCTACGGCCCCGACCCCGAAGCATGCCTCGACCTCGTCGAGGATGCCTGCGACATCGTCGTCCTCGGCAACCACGACGAAGCCGTCCTCGTCGACGAAGCATCCGATGCCCTCAACGACCGCGCCCGCGTCGGCATCGCCTTCACACGCTCGTGCCTCACGCCGTGGCACATGCGCTACCTCCGCCTGCTCCCGTACCGCGCCGACATTGAAGGCCTCGCCATCGGCCACGGCTCCTTCGCACGCGACCGCTTCGACTACCTCTACACCTCCGTCTCCGCGGGCCTCGCCTTCCGAGCCATGGAGGCCCCCATCGGCGCGGTCGGACACACCCACCTCCCCAGCGCCTTCACCTGCCGTCGCGACGATGCCCAGGCCCCCTTCGACATCCGTGTCTTCCCGCTCGTCGGCTCCGTGACCGTCAAGCTCCCCGAGGACCGCTCGGTCATCGTCAACCCGGGCTCCGTCGGGCAGCCGCGCGACCGCAATCCCCACGCCTCGTGGGGCATCCTCGATACCGATGTGAAGTCCTTCGAGATCCGGCGCGTCCCCTACGACATCGAGGCCGTCTCCTACAAGATCCGCAACCTCGGACTCCCCGCGATGCACGGCGAGCGCCTCAAGCGCGGCGCGTGACGCCCGTCACACCTTCACACGCTGCCAACCGCCCTGCACGAACCGTGCCGTGAACAACAGGAACCGCAGCGCCAGTTCCATCGACAGCCCCATCCACAGCCCCACCAGCGGATGAATCCCGAAGTGTTCCTGCAACGGTGCCGGGTTCGGCAGCGAGTACACCCACTCCGGCGTCACCCCGAACAGCGCGACCACATCGTGCACCGGCACCTCCACACCGCTGAACAACCACGCCAGCGGGAGCCGGATCCCCCAGGTGCTCGTCCAGGTCAGCAGCATCACCATCTTCGTATCACCCGCGCCGCGCAACGCCCCCCGCGTCACGATCGCGATCGCGAACGGGATCTGCACGATCCCGCACAGCACCATCAAGTGCGGCGTCAACTGCAGGTGCAACGCCTGCGAACTGAACAGACTCACCACGAACCTCGGCGCCCCCACGAACGCCAGACCGAACAGCCCCATGATGCACGAGGCGATCAACGCACACCGGATCACCGCCAGCCGCGCCAGCGCCGGGCTCCGCGCTCCGAGATACTGCCCCGCAAGCGTCGCCGCCGCCGTCGCCATCGCGAACCCCGGCAGGAACGAGAACGCCTCCACACGGATCGCGACGATGTGCGCTCCGTGCAGCAGCTCATTCCCCATCCAGCCCACCATCAGCACCGTCAGAAAGTTCCCGAACCACATCCCCGCCGTTTCCAGAAAATTCGGGAAGCCGACCCGGATCAACCGACGGATCGTGTGCCAGTGCGGACGCAGCCAACGCGAGCGCAACTGCAAACCGTGCGTGCCGCGCACCAGCACGATGGTCATCCCGATGGCACCGACATACCACGCCGCCAGCGTCCCGAGCGCGATCCCATCCACCCCAAGCTCGAACGGCGACGGATTCGAAAACACCACCCGCACGCTGTACTCGCCGCTCTCAAGCAGCGTCCGCCGAGTGAAATCCACTCCCGCGAGGAAAATGCTCACCACGATGTTCACGATGTTCACGATCAGCATGATCAACATCGGGCGCAGCGAGTCACCGGCTCCGCGGCAGCAGGAAATCGCGCTGAACATCAGCGTCACCGCAGGAACACCGAACGCCATATATCTCAGATAACTCACCGCGTGGCCGAACGCCTCCCCCGACGGCTCCAGCCCCGTCAGACGGCCGATGAACGGCGCGAAGATGAAGATGAACGCCCCCGCCGCACTGCCGAGGATGCCCGACAGCAGATAGCACTGCCCCGTCGTGGCGCGCGCGACCGCCTCCCGTCCCCGCCCCATCGCGCGGCTCACCATCGCCGTCGCGCCGACGCCCAGCGAAATAGCGATCAGACCAATGAACCACTGGAAGTACGAGGCGATCGCGATCGCGCTCGTCGCCGATTCGCTGATCTGCGCCGACAGGGCGGTATCCACCATCCCCACCATCGCGTTCAGGAACGATTCCACCAGGACCGGCCACGAGACGACGAAGATCGCCGCCCACATCGACAGCCCCTTCAACCGACCCGAACGAATCACGCCGCTCGGATCCACAGCGCGCTTCGTGCGATCGATCTCCGCCACGGCGATCGCCTGCTGGCCGAGATTCGGATCCTGCAAATCGATGTCTTCGACCTTCCGAGCCATCCGACTCGTCTCCTCCTCACACGACCCGACCGGAACCGCCAGCGTAGGCGCGCACCCGCCCCCGATTCTCGCCAGAAATCGGCCCCCTCCCGGATTCACCCGCCTAACGCAGCTTGATCGTCGCCAGCGCGATCCCCACGAGCAGAATCGAGAGGATCCACAGGCGTGCCACGATCTTCTGCTCCTGAAGCCCCCCCATCCGCAGATGCCAGTGGTACGGCGCGCACCGGAAGATCCGCTTGCCCCCGGTCGCCTTGAAGTACCCCACCTGCAGCATCACGCTCGCGATCTCGATCACGAACACGCCACACATGATCAGCACCACGATCTCCTGACGCAGCACCACCGCGATGTATCCGATCAGTCCCCCCAGACACAGCGACCCCGTGTCCCCCATGAACACTGACGCGGGCGAACAGTTAAACCACAGAAATCCGAGCACCGCCCCGACCATCGCCGCCGCCAGAATCGTCAGTTCCCCCGCCGTCGCAACATACGGGATCAGGAGAAACTGCGCATCCGATCGTGTCCCCGCGATGAACGCCAGCACGATCAACCCGATGCCGACGATCGTCGTCACCCCCGACGCCAGCCCGTCCATCCCGTCCGTGATGTTCACCGCGTTCGACATCCCCGCCATCATCAGCACCATCATCACCACATACGCCCACATCGGCAGGTACCACAGCGCGGGGTTCACCGGCCCGGCCGCGGTCGCGTAGGTCTTCTGAAACGGCAGGTTCACCACATGCGCAAGACTCTTCTCCTCCGCCGCAAACCCCGCCGAGTACGCGAAATAGCCCACGAGCAACCCCACGCCGATCTGAAAGACGAACTTCTCCCACGCGTACAAGCCCTGACGCGATCCGCCCGGACGCGATGCCGCCGTCAGCTTCAACCAGTCATCCACACCCCCCACCACCGCGTGCCACAGCAGCACGATCAACGCGAGCTGGATGTACCGGTTCTGGAGATCCCCGAAGATCACCACCGCTCCCAGGATCGACAGCGCGATGAGGACGCCCCCCATCGTCGGTGTGTTCGCCTTGGATGCCATCGCCTCGTTCAACGCTGCCACATCGAACTGCGCCGCATCACCGATCTTCTTCGCCTTCAGCCAGCGGATCGTCCGCGGCCCGAAACCGATCACCGCCGCGAACGCGGCCGCACCCGCAAGAAACGCACGGAACGGGAGCTGATCCAGAACCTGCACATACGAGTACAGATCCTGCGAGGTCAGCCAGTCCTTCAGAAGATTGAGAATGAAATCCAGCATCCTGCTCGCGATCCTCAGGCAACACGGTGTATCGAAGAAGACTGATCCGCTTCATCCTCCTCGGATCGCTCCAGCGCCTCCACAATCCGCTCCAGCGCCATCCGCCGCGAGCCCTTCAACAGCACCGCATCCCCCGGTCGCAACCGCCCGGCGATACTCCGCGCCGATCCCGCATCGAGTTGACTGTACATCGCCACCTCGACCGAAGAATCCTTCTGCGAAACGCGATCGGCGATCAGCAGCGCATGCTCACCCACCGTGATCAGCACATCCGGAACCTCGCCCGATAGCAACAGATCCGCGATCTCAAGGTGCGCCCGCTCCGCATGCTCCCCCAGTTCGAGCATGTCGCCGAGAACCATCACCCGGCGCTCCGCCCCGGCGACCATCGGGCCGAACGCATCGATCGCCGCACGCACGGATTCCGGACTCGCGTTGTACGCATCGTTGACCACACGAACCCCCCGGACCTCCGCCATCTGGAGCCGCATGTCCGCGCTCCGCGCCCCCAGCAAACCCGCGCGGATCGCATCCTCGTCCAGACCCAGACGCCGCCCGACCGCCACCGCACCGATCGCATTGAGCGCATTGTGCCGCCCCGCGAGCGGCAGGTCATACTCCGTCCGCGCATTGATCTGAAAACGGATCCCGCGCCCCCCCTCGATGCTCTCGACCCGTGTCAGCCGAAGATCCGCATGATCGCTCACGCCGAAGGTGATCACATTCGCAACCGGCTTGAGCAACTCGCCCAGTTCGGGCGCATCCGCCGTAGCGATCGCCACACCGCCCGAGCGCAGGTACGCGAACAGCGTCGCCTTTTCTCGTGCGATGGCCTCCTTCGATCCGAGGTTCTCGATGTGCGCCCGCCCGATCGATGTCAGCACGCCGATGTCCGGCTGCAGCATCCGGGCCAGCGGCTCGATCTCCCCCGGCGCATTCATCCCGACCTCGCACACGAGAAACTGATCGCCCGGCCGCGCTGACAGAATCGTCAGCGGCACACCGATGATGTTGTTGTACGACCGCATGCTCGCCCGCCCGCGCATGCGCCCGCCGAGCACCGCCTCGATCAGCCGAACCGTCGTCGTCTTGCCGTTCGACCCCGTGACCGCGATCACCCGCGTGCTGTCCAGAGTCTGTCGATACGCCGTGGCGAGCCGAACCAGCGCCTCCAGCGTGTCCCGGACGCGCAGCACACCGACCTGCCCCTCCCGGGCCCCCGTCAACCGCTCCGCCGAGCGCGGGTCATCGACGATCAGCAGAGAAGCCCCCGCATCCGCCGCGACATGAAGAAACGCGTGCGCATCGAAACGCTCGCCCCGCAGCGCGACAAACGCCTGACCTTGCTCGATCGTCCGTGTATCCGTCGAGATACCCGTCACCTCCACACCGGAACCCGGACGGATGATCCACGACCCTCCCGTGACGGTGCGAAGCTGCTGCGGATTCCAGAAATCCTTCTTGCTCACGCGATCCCTCCCGCGCCCACGCCGGACCCTGTCTCACGAAGACGCTGCGCACGCGCTGCCAACGCATCGCGCACCACCTCACGATCATCGAAGTGACGCCGCACGATCCCGCCCAGACCGTCCGGAAGCAACTGGTAATTCTCGTGGCCCTTCCCGGCGACGACCACGATGTCCCCCGGACCGCTCGTCTCGATCGCCTGGTGAATGGCCCGCTCGCGATCCACCTCGACCGTCACCCGCTCGCTCGCACCGTCGGGAACGCCCGCGAGAATCTCATCAATGATCGCCGGGGGCGATTCCGTCCGCGGGTTGTCGCTCGTCACGACCACATCATCCGCAAGCTCGCACGCCACACGCGCCATCCGAGGACGCTTCGTCCGATCACGATCCCCACCGCACCCGAAGACAACGCGCAGGCGGGCGCCCTCGCCGACAAACGGACGCACGCCCCGCAGCACCTTCTCCAGCGCATCATCCGTGTGCGCGTAATCGACAAACACGCCAAACCCCGGATCACCATCTTCAATCTCCACCCGCTCCAGCCGCCCCGGAGCCCATTCCAGCAGCGTGACCGCCCGCGCGATCTTCGTCACCGGAACGCCCAAGGCATGCACCGCGCACACCGCCTGCAGCAGATTCCGCAGGTTGTGCTCGCCGATCAGCGACACCTCCGCATCAATCGTCCCCCACCCGCCATGCAGCGTCACCGCCATGCCGTCCCGATCCGCCCGACGCACCACGCCACGGCAGTCCGCATCCTTCTCCAGCGAGCAGCGAATGACACGCGCCCGACAGTCCCGCACCATCCGCTCCGATGCCGGGTCATCCGCATTCACGATCGCGAGCCGATCCGGCGCGAGCATCTCGAAGAGCAGCGCCTTCGCATCCGCGTACCGCTCCATCGTTCCGTGATAATCCAGATGATCCCCCGAGAGATTCGTGAAGATCCCGATGTCGAAGTCCAGCCCCGCGACCCGCTGCTGATCAAGCGCGTGGCTCGAAACCTCCAGCACCGCGCCGGCGCACCCCGCCTCGACCATCTTCGACATCGCGTGACTCAGCTCCGTCGCCGTGGGGGTCGTCAGCGTCGCCTCGCTCACCGAGAACCCATCGTCGATCGTCACCGTCCCGATCATCCCGCACCGCACGCCGCACAGATTCAGCATCCGGTGGATGAAGTGCGCGATCGTCGTCTTCCCATTCGTCCCCGTCACCCCCACCACCTTCAGCGCACGGCTGGGATTCCCGAAGAACCGCTCCGAGATCACCGCCATCGACCGCGCGACATCCTCCGAATGCAGCAGCGCCGCCCGGCTCCGCCCCAACGCCCCCGGATCCACGCTCGGATCCGTCAGCACCGCGCTCGCCCCCGCACGGATCGCCTCCCCGATGTACCGACGCCCGTCCGATTTCAGCCCCCGGCGTGCGAAGAACATCGAACCCGGAAGCACCGTCCGGCTGTCCTCCGTCAGATCGCAGATCCGCACCGACCCCGCCCGCTCGCCCCCCTCCGAGACGATCCGCACCCCAGCATCCCTGATGAGTTCTCCAAGCAGCACACCGGGCCTCGCATTGCTCGCTCAAAGAGCGCCGAATCTTTCCGATGGTATCGGCGCACAAGCCATGCACAGGTGAATGCGCCGGTGTATTCAGTCCAGAATCAGCATCGCGTCGCCGTAGGAAAAGAACCGGTATTCCCGCTCGATCGCCTCCCGGTACAGCGCCAGCACCCGCTCCACGCCCTCAGGGAACAACGCCGCAACCAGCGCCAGCAGCGTCGACCGCGGCAGGTGGAAATTCGTGATCAGCCCGTCCGTCCACCGGAACTCGAACCCCGGCCGGATCATCAACTCCGTCGCCCCGCTGTACCCCCCATCCCCCACATCACGGGGCAGCGACTCCAACGCCCGCACCGAGGTCGTCCCCACGCAGATACTCCGCCCCCCCCGCTCCCGAGCCGACCGGATCCCCGCCAGCGTCGCCCCCGGCACATCGATCCACTCGCTGTGCATCTGGTGATCCTCCAGACGCTCCGCCGTCACCGGCTTGAATGTCCCCATCCCCACATGCAGGGTCACCTCGCCCCTCCGAACCCCCATCGATTCCAATGATCCCAGCAGTTCCGGGGTGAAGTGCAGGCCCGCCGTCGGAGCCGCAACCGACCCCGCCCGCCCCGGATCGGCGTACACGGTCTGGTACGCCTCCGAGTCTCGGGCATCGTCCTCGGCATCGCCGCGCTGCCGGCGCGCCCCCAGAATGTAGGGGGGCAGCGGGGTCGCACCGACCTGCTCCAACACGCTCGCTGCGGCATCCGTGGCGGGCTCCGAATCACGCCTCAGTGCCGCGAGCCAGCCCTCTTCAACCCGCTCCTGAAGGATCAGCGACCATCGGGCGGCCTCCTCTGCTCGCCCAAGGATGACCTCCGTGCCGGGGAGCAGGCGGCCGTTGGAGTGCAGCAGGACGCGCCAAAGACCGGGGCCGCTCTCGTGCAAAAACAGGCCACCGACACGCCCATTTGTGTCTTTCTTCGACCCCCTGATTCGGGCGGGCACCACCCTCGTGCGGTTCAGAGTGAGGATGTCCTCCGCCCCCAGAAATCGGGGGAGGTCGGCGAAGCGGGCGTGCTCCACCAGTCCCGGGTCGGTTCTCGAACAGACCAGCAGGCGGGAGGCGTCGCGCGGCTCGACCGGGTGCGTGGCGATCCGCTCCGGCGGCAGCTCAAAATCGAGATCACTCATCCGCATGCGTCGGTCCGGGGAAACAGGGGTGTGGTGTAGCGGCAACATCCCGCGCATCGCGCCGAGGGCAGCGCAGGAGCGCGGCGAGGAATGCTGCGGCGGGAGGGGCCAGAGGGCGGATGTTACCGGTCGGCGGGGTGGCGGATCGGTCGTGGCACGGGGTTCGTCCCTCTCGGGGTATGAAGATCGGTCCCGCGACAATACGGGAGCTGCCGCTGGCCGCGGAGACTGGGCACAGGGTCCGCCCGATCGAGGAGCGGGAGCCGGAGTGGGCGAACGGCTGCCGTGCGTGCCGCGACTCGTACGAGCGTGCGGATGTGTGCCGGGAGTTGCGGCTGCCCTACGACGAATATCTGTCCCGCCAGAATCGTCGGCTTCGGCTGGTGGATGTCCCCCTTGATTCGGGGGAGCGGGAACCGATGCGTGAGGCGCCGCCTGAGGGCGGTCGGGCGAGTGAGTCCCGTGGGCTGAACCCGTGGCCCCGGCTCGGGGATGTCTCGGAGGGTGGCGGGGAGACCCGCAGGGCCGAGATCGTCGATCGCTATCTGCGGACGGTCATGGCCCCGTCGACGCATCGCATGGATGTGTTCGGCTGAGGGGCGGCGATCAGTCTTCGTTGCTGGCTTTGAGGATTTTTTCGCCCTGCTCGGGGGTCATGGACCCCTCGGCGATGTAGGCGGCGATCTCCCGCTTGGTCCGCTCGCGATTGCTGTTGATGACCATGCTGGAGACGGTGCCGAAGATGACGGCGACGATTGCGATCGCCCCCGCAACGACCCAGAACATGTTCCCAGCGATCGCCCCGACGAGTTGCTCTGCAATACTGGCCATTGCGTACCTCCATCTGCCCGGCACATGGTTGTTGGGGAATGTTCGAGCGGGGTTTCAGTGATCCGGCTTCTGTTCTGTAGTATGGCACAGATCGGCGGGAGAGGATGCCCGGCGTGGCTGCGGAGGGTTCGAATCGGTGCACATCGAATCGCTGATTTCGGAGAGCCGGACGCTGATCATCGCGGGCGAGCGGACGCGCGAGGGGGTGCTCCGACGGATCGCCCGCGCCGCGAGCGCCGCGCTGGATGGCCGGTCGGAGGATTTTCTGCTCGGCGAGTTGGTCAATCGGGAGCGACGGTATCCGACCTGCACGCCGGAGGGCGTGGCGTTTCCGCATGCGATGCTCAAGGGTATCGAACGGAATGTGCTGGTGGTTGCGAGCGTGCGGCCGGGTGTGGACTTCGGCGTCTCGGGGTATGCGCCTGTGACGCTCGCGTTCGGATTGATCGGGGATGAGTCTCGTCCATTCGAGCATGTCAAGATTCTCGCGCGGCTGGCACGGATCGCACGCGCCCCCCGGGCGATCGGGCGGTTGACGGCATGCACGGATGCCCATGCGTTGTACGAGCAGGTGATCGCGGAGGACCGTTCCCATGAGTGAGGGCGTCGGTCTGACTCAGTCCGGAGGGGAGCTCAGCGCGGATCGGATGGACGAGCGCGTGCTGCTGATCATGATCGTGGCGAGCACGGCGATTCTCGATGATGTGATCACGGTGCTGCTGGACATCGACATCGCCGGAACCGTTGTGGAATCGAAGGGGCTGATGGCGTTGTTGCGGGAGGAGATGCCGATCTTCGGCGGGCTCGCCTCGATGCTTCCCGAGACGACGGGGAGCAGGATCGTCCTCTCGGTGTGCACGCGACGGCGGGTGCAGTCGGTCTTCGAGATTCTTCGGGATGAGTTCGAGGATCGGAACCGACCGCTCGCACTGACGGTGCCGATCGAGCAGATGACGGGATTCCGGGTCTAGAGGAACATTGCAGGAGCACGCCGATTCGCATTTTCCTCACCATTGTCGCGGTTGGCGTGCTCGCTCTGCTGGTGACGAGTCCGTTTGCGTACCGGATTCGCCGGGTTCGGCCGGTGATGATGCTGCTTTCCGGGGGCTGGTTCGCGGTGGGTCTGGGGATTCTGCTGGGACGGAGCGGGACGGGGGTGATCGATCCGGAGACGATGCTGACGCTGACGCCGCTGGCGGTGCTGGGGCTGGGCTGGATCGGTTTGCTTGTGGGGATCCAGGTGCGTCGCGAGGTTCTGGCACGGATGCCCGCGGGGGCCGTGCGCCTCAGTCTTGTGGATTGCGTGGTGAGCAGCATTGTTTTCGGGTGCATCGGTGCGTTGGGATTGCAGTTGTGGATCGGTGAGTGGTTTTCGAGTGCGGCGCTGGGGGCTCTGGCGGCGATCGCATTCGGATCGATCGGATGGGGCGTGGAGACACGCTCACTTGGGGCGCGCGATACGAGTCGGGATCAACTGCTTTCGATGATCGTGCGGGCATCGGGCGGTCTGGCGGGGACGCTGAGCGTTGCGCTGTTCGGGATCGTGACGGCCTTCGGGACGCGTGGGCTCGTGGGTGAAGGGGGCGTGGATTTCCGCACCGGGTTGATGCGGCTTGTGGTGTCCGTCACGGTTGCGCTGGCGATGGGGCTGCTCGGGCGGCTTGCGCTCAAGTACACGGGGCGGTCATCGGGCGAGCAACTCGCGGTGTTTCTGGGTGTGGTCGCGTTCGGCGCCGGGATCTCGAACCAGTTCGGCGCCTCGCCACTGTTCACGGGGATGCTGTGCGGGATCGTCGTGGCGAATCTGCCGGGAATGAGTCTGCGGTCGTTCGAGCGATTCATCCTGCGTGCCGAGCAGGTGGTGGCGACGCTGACCTGGATTCTGGTGGGGATCCTGCTGGATGTCGCGATCGGCATGGAGGGATTGCTTCTCGGCGTGATGCTGGGGATTGGCCGGTTGCTGATCAAGCAGGCGCTTTTCTCCGGGTTCCTGAGGGGCCACCCAGTGCTTGAGCACGGGAGAACGCTGCTGACCTTTTCAGCGATGCGTCAGTGCCCGCTCGCGCTTGTGATGGGGCTCGGGCTGTATCTGGCGGAGCCGTCGGCGTTCCACGCGAAACTCCTGTGCGTACTCGTGGTCTCCGGACTGATCGGTGCGGCTGGGCCGCTGCTGTCCGCGATGGTGATCGGCGGGCGGCTGCGTGAGCGGGCGACGGAAGTGCATGGGGTTCGCGCATGAGGCGTGCTCTGCTCATGTTGGGCGCGCTGGTGTTCGTGACGGTGCTGGCGATGGCGATCGGTCGGTTGACTTCCGGAGATGTCCCGGCGGCGGAAGGGATCGAGGATCCGACGGGCGTGGTGTACCAGCCGATCGATCCGGTGCTGCGGAATGCGGGCGCGGGCATCGGCCTGCTGCTGCTGGGATCGTGGCTGGCAGCGCAGTCCGTCAAGGCGTTGCAGATTCCGAAGATCACGGCGTTTCTGGTCTTCGGGCTCGTGGCGGGCCCGAGCGTGCTGGGGATCGTGGGCGAGGCGGAGATCCGCTATCTGGGGTTCATCAACGATCTGGCGATCGCGCTGATCGGTCTGGCCGCGGGGAGCGAGATCCGGCCGTGGTTCCTGCGGAAGCACGCGCGGACATTGTTGATTTTCTTCGGTATTGAAGTGCCGTGCGTTTTGCTGGCGGTGGCGGCGCTGGTGGTGTTCGGCGGTCCGTTGCTGGGGCTCGTGGGTGAGCTGAATCTTGTGCAGATGATCGCGATCGGGGTGATCGTCGGGGCGGTGGCCGTCTCGAATTCGCCGGCGGTGGTGATCGCGGTGCTACGGGAGACGAGGGCTTCGGGTCCGCTGTCGAGTCTGTGCCTGTCGCTGACGGTGTGCAAGGATCTGATTCTGGTGGTGCTGTTTGCGATTGCGATGGCGTTCGCGGATTCGTTGCTGTCGGAGCGGGTGCGGAATGGGATGGAAAACGGCGCGTGGTTGGGGATCGATGCCGAGCTGGCGATGTACCTCGCACAGCACATCGGCGGCTCGATCGTCTTCGGGGCGCTTCTCGGCGGTGTGATGGCGTTCGCAGCGCGAAGGGTGGTTCGGAACGAAGCGATCTTCGTCATTCTGCTGGGCTTCGGGATCGCGGTGTTCTCGGGGATGATGCACACGGAGCCGATCCTCGTGGCGATCGTGGCGGGTCTGGTGCTGGAGAACATCTGGCCGTCTCGGACGCGCCGACTCTTCGAGACGGTGGAGGAGCTGAGTCTGCCGGTGTTCTGCGTGTTCTTCGCGCTGGCGGGTGCGAAGATCGACCTCGGGATTCTTTCCACGATGTGGATCGGGGCGTTGGCCTTGGTGAGCGTGCGGATGCTGGTGATCTGGGGGAGCACGCGTGCAGCGCTCGGGGTGGCGGGGATCGGCCCGCCGGTGCGGACCTGGCTGTGGACGGGGCTGGTGCCGCAGGCGGGCATCTCGCTGGCGTTGGCAACGATCGTGGGGACGACCTTCGCGGATAGGGCGTTCGGACCGGTGCTGTTCAACCTGCTGCTGGCGATGATCGCGATCCACGAGCTGATCGGTCCGGCGCTGTTCAAGCTGGGTCTGGTACGGTCTGGGGAGGTGTCGGGGGGAGGCGGGTCCGAGAAGCGGGGATGAAGGGTTGCAGACCGCCGCCGGAAGTGCCGACGATTAGGGTAGTTTACGGGCCACGCGGGCGGATATGCTCATGGTCGTCCTGCTGGGCAGAACCGAATTGGTTGAGGGAGAACTGATTGCACATACGGACTGTTGATCCTTCGCTTGCGGGGGTCGGTACGCACCGGCGCATGCTGCCGTTTCTGGTCTGGCTGGCTGCGTTCTACACGCTGTGGTTTGTGATCAACCAGTTCGGCCGTTACTGGCAGACAACTTCCGACCATTGGCCGATCGCGGCTGCGATGGCGATCGGGTCCTACTTCGCGGGTTCGACTCCGATGGGTGGAGGAACGATCGGGTTTCCCGTGCTCGTTCTGCTGTTCAACGAACCGGCGACGCTGGGCCGAACTTTCAGTTTCGCGGTTCAGTCGATCGGGATGGTGAGCGCGAGCATCTTCATTCTTTGCCGGCGACAGCCGCTGGAGTGGCGGATGCTGCGCTGGGCGATGGGCGGTGCGTTGATCGGCACGCCGCTCGGCATTGCGTTTGTGGCACCTCTGGCACCAGATCTGCTCATCAAGCTGCTTTTCTCGGTGATGTGGTGCAGCTTCGGATTGATGCACTTCGTGAAGCTGAACGCGATTACGGGTGCGGAGGGCATGACGCGGCTGGATGCGAAGCTGGAGCGGATTCTGGGGGCCGTGATCGGCATTGTCGGCGGCACGCTGGTCGCGAGCATCACCGGAGTCGGGATCGATATGCTGATCTATACGGTGCTCGTGCTGGTGGCGCGGGCCGACCTGAAGATCGCGATTCCGACTTCGATTCTGTTGATGGCGTGGACGAGTCTTGTGGGGATCTCCTCGTGCTGGCTGCTTGGTGAGATGCAACCGGAACTGCACGCGATCCCGCCGGAGGTGTTCTACAACTGGCTGGCCGCGGCACCGATTGTGGCGCTGGGGGCGCCGTTCGGTGTTTTGATCGTCGCAAAGATCGGGCGCAAGCCGACGCTGTTCATTGTGTCGGTGCTTTGCCTGCTGCAATTTGTGTGGACGCTGGTGAGCGAGCGTGCGGCGATGACACTTGTGTGGTACGGGATCGCCGCGCTGGGGATCCTGGGATTCAATGTTGTGTTCCACATCCTATATGTGTGGGGCGGAAGGCTGGTGCGAGATCGGGATCACATCCCGCTGCCCTCGCCGGAGTCCGACGGGGCTTGACTGGTGTGGCGACGCCGATACGCTAGAACCCCGTCGGAGAGGTGGCGGAGTGGTTGAACGCGCCGGTCTCGAAAACCGGTATGCCCTTCGGGGCATCGGGGGTTCGAATCCCCCCCTCTCCGCTTTTTCCGGTCGTCGTCAGGTGTCACGGGTTGACGCTCTGCGACGCAT
>ERZ869909.776-NODE-776-length-31902-cov-7.583441_pt1 | contig 31902 bp, 29 predicted proteins | sample MGYA00520892_ERZ869909 | MGnify/ENA primary metagenome ERZ869909 (study PRJEB32215, sample SAMEA104723947) | bioreactor metagenome | biome: bioreactor; feature: anaerobic bioreactor; material: water | place: China | collected 2015-03-12 ...
AATGGCGGCCGTGTCCTGTTTGTCGGCACCAAGCGTCAGGCGTCCGAGCCGGTCGCACAGGCCGCGCAGCGCTGCGCCCAGTACTATATGAATCACCGCTGGCTTGGCGGCACGCTGACCAACTGGCGCACCATCTCCATCTCCATTGCCCGCCTGCGCGAGCTGGAAGGCATTCTCGACCAGGACGGCGGCCCGCAAGGCCTGACCAAGAAAGAGATCCTGATGCTCACGCGCGAGCGGGAAAAGCTGGAGCGTTCGCTCGGCGGCATCAAGGAAATGGGCGGCACGCCGGACCTTATCTTCGTGATCGACACCAACAAGGAAGCGATCGCCATTCAGGAAGCCAAGCGCCTGAACATCCCGGTCGTGGCCGTGGTCGACACCAATTGCGATCCTGACCCCATCGACTTCCCGATTCCGGGCAATGACGATGCGGCGCGTGCTATCGCACTGTATTGCGATCTGGTTGCTGAAGCGGTGCTGGATGGCATCTCTGCCAGCCAGGCGTCCTTCGGCGTGGACATGGGCGCTGCGGTCAACCCGGCGGTTGAACCGGCCCTGACCGAAACCGCGTCCGAGGCGGAGGCTCCTGCAGCCGAAGCCGCCGAAGAAGACGCCAAAGCCTGATCTGACCGACACAAAATAACAGGAGACTCCCCATGGCCGAGATCACAGCCGCTCTCGTCAAGGACCTGCGCGAACGCACCGGCGCAGGCATGATGGACTGCAAGAAGGCGCTTGCCGAAGCCAATGGCGATATCGAGGCGGCCATTGACTGGCTGCGCAAGAAGGGCCTGTCGAAGGCTGCCAAGAAGGCTGACCGGGTAGCCGCTGACGGCCTCGTCGGCGTGGCGTCCGCCGCGAAGGGCGAGGGCATGTCGGCGTCAGCGGTCGAAGTGAATGCCGAAACCGACTTCGTGGCCCGTAACGAGCTGTTCCAGGCTGCGGTCTCGGAAATCACCGCCCTCGGCATCGACAATCCCAATGTGGACGCCCTGCGTCAGGCAAAGACTGCCTCTGGCGAAACGGTTGAGGACAAGCTCACCAACCTGATCGCGAAGATCGGCGAGAACATGTCGCTGCGCCGCGTTTCCACGCTGTCGGTCAATGCCGGCGTGGTGGCCAGCTACGTGCACAACGCGGCGGCCGACGGCCTCGGCAAGATCGGTGTGCTGGTGGCCCTTGAATCCACTGGTGACAAGGCGGTTCTGGCCGAGCTTGGCCGCAAGGTGGCCATGCACGTCGCTGCCGGCTCCCCGGCGGTGGCACTGGCCGTCGACGTGGATGAACTGTCGGCCGACGTCATCGAACGTGAAAAGGCCGTGTTCGCCGATCAGGCTCGCCAGTCCGGCAAGCCGGAGGCCATCATCGAGAAGATGGTCGAGGGGCGCCTTCGCAAGTTCTACGAGGAAGTCGTGCTTCTCAAGCAGGTCTTCGTTTTCGATCCCGACCTGACGGTAGAAGGCGCCATAGCGGCTTCTGCCAAGGACGCCGGCGCCCCCATCAAGCTCACCGGGTTTGTGCGGATGGTGCTGGGTGAAGGCGTGGAGAAAAAGGAAGAGGACTTCGCGGCGGAAGTGGCCGCACTCGGCAAATCGTGATTTGAGTATATCCGGCGGCTGGTAACCAGCCGCCGGATCATCTTTCAGCTACGGAGAACCGACCCTCGTGACTGACACCACCGAAGACGCCCGCCCGATACCGACCGGCCCCTATCGCAGGGTCCTTTTGAAGGTTTCCGGTGAAGCGCTGATGGGGGACCAGTCCTACGGGATCGACATGAATACCGCCGAGCGCATTGCCGACGAAGTCGGCGCGGCGGTGAAGGCCGGTTACGAGATGTGCCTCGTCATTGGCGGTGGCAACATATTCCGGGGCCTGCAGGCGGCCGCCAAGGGCATGGACCGGGCTGCTGCCGACTATATGGGCATGCTGGCCACCGTCATGAACGCGCTTGCGATGCAAACTGCGCTCGAGCGGCGCGGGGTCCAGACCCGTGTGCAATCAGCCATCCCCATGACGACGGTGTGCGAGCCCTACATCAGGCGCCGCGCCGTGCGCCATATGGAAAAAGGCCGCGTGGTGATCTTCGCGGCCGGTACCGGCAATCCGTTTTTCACCACCGATACCGCTGCTGCGCTGCGCGCGGCGGAAATGGGTTGTGACGCCCTGTTCAAGGGCACTCAGGTTGACGGCGTGTACTCGGCGGATCCTAAAAAGGACCCGCAGGCGGAACGCTATGACCAGCTCGACTATCTCGACGTCATTGCCCGCGACCTGAAAGTGATGGACGCTTCGGCAGTGACGCTGATGCGCGATAACCAGATCCCCATCGTGGTGTTTGACATCAATCGTACGGGCGGACTGGCAGACGTGCTCGACGGGCGGGGTGTTTGCACCGTGGTCGGGCCGAAGCCAGCGGCAAGGAAGTGAGGACATTATGAGCAAGGCCGGTGATTTTGACCTGAACGACATCAAGCGCCGCATGGACGGTGCTGTCGAGGCGCTGAAAAAGGAATTCGGCGGCCTGCGCACGGGACGGGCGAGCACCGCGCTCCTCGACCCGATCAAGATCGATGCCTATGGCAGCCTGACGCCGATCAACCAGGTGGGCACGGTCTCTGTCCCGGAATCGCGCATGCTGTCGGTGCAGGTCTGGGACAAGAACCTGGCGCCTGCCGTGGACAAGGCCATCCGAAACTCCTCGCTGGGCCTCAACCCGGTCGTGGAAGGCACGCTGATCCGGATTCCGATCCCGCCGCTCAACGAGGAGCGTCGGGCCGAACTTGCCAAGACGGCCGGCACCTATGCCGAACAGGCCCGCGTGGCGGTCCGCAACGTGCGCCGCGACGGCATGGAAGCGCTCAAGCGCGCCGAGAAGGACAATGTGATCAGCGAGGATGAGCACAAGCGTTTCGCCGATCAGGTCCAGAAGGCGACCGACAGCAATATCGCGTCCATTGACGATTTGCTGAAGACCAAACAGGAAGAAATCACACAGGTCTGAGTGCCCTGACTGGTCCGGGGAGGACCGTTGATCATGTCAACCGATCCCGGCGGCCCTGTTTCGACGCCGCGGCATGTGGCTGTCATCATGGATGGCAATGGCCGCTGGGCGGCTGCGCGCGGCTTGCCACGTGCCATGGGTCACAGGCGCGGGGTGGAGGCTGTGCGTGCATTGGTACGCGGGGCCGGTGATCTCGGGGTAAGCCATCTCACCCTTTTCGGTTTCTCCACGGAGAACTGGCGCCGGTCGGCTGACGAGGTCAGCACGCTGTTTGACCTGCTCAAACAATTCGTGGACGCCGATCTGGATGATCTGGTGAAGAACGGCGTGCGGGTGAGGATACTGGGCAGCCGGTCCGGTCTGACGCCTGATCTCCTGCGGATCATCGACCGGGCAGAAACCCACTCAGCGATGAACACCCGTTTCAATCTGAATGTCGCGTTCAATTACGGCGGGCGTGACGAGATCGTGCGTGCGGCAAGGGCACTGCTCAGCGACGCTGCAACGGGCCTGCTGGAAGGTGAGATCGATGAGGGTGCGTTTGCAGCCCGCCTCGATACGATCGGCCTGCCGGATCCCGACATGATCATCCGTACCAGCGGCGAGATGCGTATCTCCAACTTCCTGCTCTGGCAGTCGGCGTATGCGGAGCTGGTGTTCATGGATGTGCTGTGGCCTGATTTCACGTTGGATCACATGAAAGAAGCGATCGCCATCTACCAGTCCCGCAGCCGTCGTTTTGGCGGTCGCCCGTGAGCCTGCTGGCGCGCCTTCCCGGACCCCGTGACCCCATTTTCGTCCGGCGCGTGATATCGGCACTGGTCCTCGCTCCGCTTGCGCTGCTGCTGGTCTGGCTGGGCGGCTACCCGTTCGCGATATTCGTGTCGGCGTTTGCGGCTGCGATGGCATGGGAATGGGTCAGCATGTCCGACAAGGCAGCTCCGCCACGTGCCTTCTCCATCGCAACGGGGACGGCGGTGGGTGCGGTGCTGCTAGCAGCGCACGGCGAATGGGTATGGTGCGCTTTCTGGGTCCTTGGCGGGGCTGTGGGCGCGTATCTCGACCGCCGCAAGCGCGGACAGGCCCATGAAGCGCCGCTTGGCGTTATCTACGTAGCCAGCGCGGCCAGCATTCTCGTCGGCCTTCGCGAAGGCAATGGCGGCCTGGTGGCGATCCTCTTCCTGCTGTGCGTCGTATGGGCAGCCGACACATTCGCCTATCTGGCCGGGACCTGGCTTGGCGGGCCGAAGCTGCTGCCCGCCGCCAGCCCCAACAAGACGTGGACCGGGCTGATCGCCGGGCTCGGGTTTGGCACGGCCGCGGGCATACTGCTGGCAGGGCTCTGGGGAATTGATCCGGTAATCGCGTTGGTGGCCGCCGTCCCGACGGCGCTGATGGCGGTGGCGGGCGATCTGGTAATGTCCCTCGCCAAACGCCGTTTTGGCGTGAAGGATGCAGGCACGCTCATCCCGGGACATGGCGGGGTGCTCGACAGGGTGGATGCGTTGATGCTCGCGACGGTTTTTGCAGGGATTTTTGCCCTGCTGGTGCCCGGCGGCTGGCCCGGCGGAGGCGTGTAGATGACGCGCACGATTACCATTCTCGGCGCCACCGGTTCGGTTGGTCTGGCAACGCTCGACCTTGTCTCGACCGCAGCGGAAGGCGAGTTCTCGCTGACGGCGCTGACCGCACATACCAAGGCGCGCGAACTGGCCGAACTTGCGCTGCGCTTCCGTCCGCGTTTCACGGCGCTTGCCGACAGCACCCGGGCGCATCTGCTGGAAGCGGCGCTGGCAGGTTCAGGGCTGCGCTGGGGCGCCGGTCCGGCTGCCGTCCTCGAGGCAGCCTCCATGGATGCCGACTGGACCATGGCGGCGATCGTGGGCGCTGCAGGGCTTGCCCCGACCCTGAGCGCGGTGAAGCGTGGCCGGATCGTCGCCCTGGCCAACAAGGAGGCGCTGGTATGCGCCGGCCGCCTCTTCATGGAGTGCGCGCAGCAGTCCGGAGCCGTCATCCTGCCGGTCGATTCCGAGCACAATGCCATCTTTCAGGCGCTTGGAGGTGTTGCTGCGTCCAGGGTGAGGCGGATCATCCTTACCGCCTCCGGGGGCCCGTTCCGCACAGCCAGCCGGGAGGTGATGGCGCTGGCAAGCGCCCGCGACGCGGTGGCACACCCGGTATGGTCGATGGGCGCCAAGATATCGGTTGATTCAGCCACCATGATGAACAAGGGGCTGGAGGTCATAGAGGCCTGCCATCTCTTCGGCCTGCCGCCGGAAAAGGTGGATGTGATCGTGCATCCGGAATCCATCGTTCACGGACTTGTCGAACACGTTGATGGCGGATTGCTGGCGCAGATGGGGTCTCCGGACATGCGCATCCCGATCGCTCACGCGCTTGGCTGGCCGGACCGGATCGCAACGTCGGTTTCGCGCCTCGACCTGCCCGCGCTCGGGCGCCTGACCTTCGAGACACCGGATCCGGAGCGCTTCCCGGCACTGGACCTCGCCCGTTCGGCGTTCCTCGCCGGCGGAGCCAGCCCGATCATCCTCAATGCGGCCAACGAGGTGGCAGTCGATGCCTTTCTGAATGGTCATGTCGGCTTCCTTGACATCGCGGCGGTGGTTGCGGAGTCTCTGGAGCGGGGTGAGGGGCTGGCACTGGGTCCGATAGACGATTTCGATGCGGTGTATGCAGCAGACCACGCGGCGCGCCAGCTGGCCGCCGGACAGGTGGCAGCCCGCGCCCGGCGCGGCGGCACCGCGGCAAGAGGGGTATAAGACAGCGTGACTGACCTTCTGGGATCGGGATTGCTCAGCATTGCGGCTTTTGTCGCCGTGATCTCCTTCGTGGTCGTCATCCACGAGCTTGGCCACTATTTTGCTGGCCGCGCCTTTGGTGTTCATGCCGAGGCATTCTCAATCGGCTTTGGGCCGACACTCGCCAGCTGGCGCGACAAGCGCGGAACACTCTGGCGCATCGCGGGCCTTCCGCTCGGCGGCTATGTCCGCTTTCTGGGCGATGCCAATGCTGCCAGCGCGCCGGATACCGCAACGCTGCAGCGCCTGCGGGCTGAACACACCGACGCCGAAAGGGTTTATCACTTCAAGCCGGTGTGGCAGCGGGCGCTGATCGTTCTGGCAGGCCCGGCCGCGAACTTCGTCCTCGCGATCGCGCTTTTCGCCGCGCTGGGCATGGCGCGTGGCGAAGTGACGATCGAGCCGCGTATTGGGTCCATTGTCGAGGACAGCCCGGCTGCCGAAGCCGGATTTGCGCCCGGCGACGTGCTGGTTGCGATCGATGGCCAGCGGGTGCAGACCTTCACCGACCTGACGCAGGCCGTGATGACGCGCGCCGGGACGCCCATGCGGTTTACGGTACTGCGTGACGGCAGCGAGTTGATCCTGCACGCCACGCCGCGCCGGGAAATGCGCCCTGACGGGCTTGGCGGCACGCGGGCATTCGGCTTTCTCGGGGTAGGCCTTGCGTCCGATGCAGCTGTCACCCAGCGCCGGTTCAACCCCGTCGAGGCATTGGCGCACGGCGTTGCGCGCACGGGCAATGTCACGGCCACGATCGTTGACTACATGGGGCGCCTGGTGACCTTCCAGGCCTCCCTTGAGCACATTAACGGTCCGCTGGGAATCGCCACCACGGCGGGCCAGATCGCCAATACAGCGGTAAGTGATCCCGCCGCTGATGCGGGCAGTTACGATGTCGGCGCGGCGTTAGTCCGGCTGGCCACAAGCCTCATCTTGCTGGCCGGATTGCTGTCTGTTGCGGTGGGTTTGATGAATCTCCTGCCGATCCCGGTTCTAGACGGTGGCCACCTTGTGTATTACGCCTACGAAGCCGTGGCGAAACATCCTCCCAGCCCCGCGGTTCAGTCACTCGGCCTGAAGGCCGGGCTCACGCTGATCCTCGGGCTGATGGTAGTCGCCACTTGGAATGATTTGAGTTATCTCGTCGGCCTGTTTTCTTGACGGTTGAACGATTGTGACCAGGGTGGTGCAGCCAATGAAGTTTTTCGTCTGGACGTTAGCGGCCCTGGCAGCTCTGGCATCGCCAGCGGCGCATGCGCGTGCGATGCAGGAGGGCGAGCCGGCTGCGCCGGTTGCGTCCGATCAGGCGTCCGGCCAGATTTTCCAGATCCTTGTGGAGGGCAACCAGCGCGTCGAGGCGGACACCATCCTGTCCTACATGCTGGTGCGCCCTGGTGACATTGCCGATCCGCGGCTGATCAACCTGTCAATCCAGACCCTGTTTGCCACCAATCTGTTCGCGGACGTGCGCGTCGCCAGAGAGGGCAGCACGCTGATTGTTTACGTGCGCGAGAATCCGGTGATCAACCGGGTGGTGCTCGAAGGCAACCGCGCCATCAACGACCAGCGCATCAACGACGAAATCCAGCTTCAGCCGCGCGCCCTGTTCACGCGCGCGCGCGTTCAGGCCGACGTGCAGCGCATTCTTGAAATTTACCGCCGTGCCGGCCGCTTCGCCGTACAGGTGAACCCGCAGATCGTCGAACTGCCGCAAAATCGCGTCGATCTCGTGTTCGAGATTTCCGAAGGCCCGACCACCGGCGTGCGCCGGATCAATTTCGTCGGTAACCGCGCGTTCTCCGACCGGCGCCTCCGTGGCGAAATCGTTACCAGCGAAGCCCGTTGGTGGCGGTTCTTCGACTCCAACGACAATTACGATCCCGACCGGCTGGAATTTGACCGCGAACGTCTGCGTGAATTCTATGCGGATCGCGGCTATGCGGATTTCCGCGTCAGCTCCGCGGTCGCTGAGCTGGTGCCGGACCAGTCGGGCTTCTACGTCACCTACACGGTGGACGAGGGGCAGATCTACAATTTCGGCGAGATCACCGTTACCACCGAAATTCCCGATCTCAGCTCTGAATATCTTGAAGCCATCGTGTCCTCTCGTCCGGGCAGCCTTTACGTCGGCAGCCTGATCGAGGAGTCGGTGGATACGCTGACCTTTGCGGCCGGTGCGGCCGGCTACGCCTTCGTCGACGTCCGTCCGCGCGTGCGCACCAATCGTGAAAGCCAGACGGTTGATATCGAATACGTCATCAATCCCGCACCGCGCGTGTATATCGAGCGGATCGATATCATTGGTAACTCCCGCACGCTGGACCGGGTAATCCGGCGCGAGCTGGAGCTGGTGGAAGGTGATGCGTTCAACCAGGTGCTGGTGAACGTGTCCCGCCAGCGGGTGCGCCGTCTGGGCTTCTTCGAGGATGTGACCATTGATCCGGTGCAGGGCAGCGACACTGACCGCGCAAGGCTTGAGGTACGTGTCACAGAACAGCCCACTGGCGAACTGGCGTTCGGGGTCGGCTATTCATCCACGGACTCCTTCCTCGTCGATTTCTCCGTTTCCGAGCGCAACCTGCGTGGCCGCGGCCAGTTCCTGCGCCTGCGCGTCTCGGAAAGCTCACGGCGCCGCCAGGTCGACGTCCGCTTTACCGAACCGCGCTTCCTCGACCGAAATCTCGCGGCGGGTGTGGACCTGTTCCAGATACGCTCCAACTTCGCGCGGGAAGCGTCCTTCGAGACAGAATCAACCGGTTTCAGCCTGCGTGCCGGCTTCCCGCTCACGGCGACCGTCGAGGCGGGACTGAACTACACGCTGCGTAACGACGAGGTGCGGACCTTCGCCGGTGTGTCGAATGCGATCGCCCGGGCGTCTGGCTCGCGCGTGACCTCGCTGGTTGGCTATTCGGTCGTCTGGAACCGCGTCAACGACTTCCGGATGCCGACCAATGGCTTCCAGCTCAGCCTCAACCAGGAAGTAGCCGGCTTTGGCGGTGACGTGCGCTACCTGCGCACCGAGGCGCGCGGCGCGGTGTACCGCAATGTGTTCCGGCAGGATGTCGTGCTCAGCCTGACCGGTGATGCCGGATTTATCCTTGCCTGGGGCGGGGATAGCGTCCGCATCAACGACCGTTTCTTCAAGGGCGGCAATTCGTTCCGCGGCTTCGAGACGGCCGGTATCGGTCCCCGCGTCGTACAGCGTGACACCAACGGCCAATTGCTGCGCGGTGATGCTCTCGGCGGCAATTTCTACGCCATTGGCGCCCTTGAGCTTGGCTTCCCGCTCGGCCTGCCTGAGCAGTATGGCGTGAGGGGCAGCCTGTTCACCGAGTTCGGCACGATGGGCATTCTGCCTTCAGTTGACCAGATTGCTGACGCAGGCGGGACAAACTCGATCTTCACAATCGATGAACTGGCACCGCGTGTGTCGGTTGGGGTCAGCATCTTCTGGGATTCACCATTCGGGCCGGTTCGTTTCGACTTCGCCGAAGCTGTGGTTTATCAGGAATACGACCGCCGCGAATTCTTCCGTTTCAGCACCAGTACAGGGTTCTAACATCATGATTTTCAAAGATAGCCGGACCGTTTCTACGCGTCTTCGGGCTTTCTTCGCCGGTATCGTCCTCGCGCTGGGTGCCATGGGTGCGGCCCACGCGCAGAACGTGTTGATCATCAACGAAGAGACCATTCTCACCGAGAGCCAGGTTGGCCGTCACATTGCCGGGCAGCTGGAAAATATCGGCCGTGAGATCCAGACCGAGCTGGAAGCGGCTGCCCAGCCGCTGACGCAGGAAAACGAAGCCCTGCAGGCAGAAACCTCGGCGCTCAGCCAGGAAGCCATCCAGCAGCGCCCGGACCTGATGCAACGCATCCAGCAACTGCAGGCCAACGCCCAGCAACTCGAGCGTCTGCGCCGTATCCGCCAGCAAGAGCTGGTGCTGACCGAGCGTCAGGCTCTCCAGCCCGTGCTGGAGACGCTTCAGACCGTGCTCCAGGAGATCGTCAACGAGCGGAATGCCACCGTGCTCCTCGACCGGTCCCAAGTGGTGTATGCGGCTGAAAGCATCGACGTGACGCGGGTTGTCATCGAGCGTCTCAACCAACGCATCCAGACCACACCGGTCACGCGGGTGCGTGCGCCGGAAGGTGGCAGCGGCCAATAGCCGAAGGCGAAATGGGTACTGACACCCGCTTCTACAGCCGTGTCGGTTCTCTGAACGCACGGGACATCGCCAGCGAGATCCAGGGTGATCTCGCTGGCGATCCCTTGACCGGCGTAGAGGATGTTGCGCCGGCCTCCACGCCCCGGTCAGGGGCGTTGGTTTTCATTACAGCCGATGAGGTTCCAGAAGCGCTTGCGCAACTCGATTGCGTCGTGATCGCCAGGCGCGCCTGCCTTGGCGGGCTCGGGTCCTCGCACCGCGCCGCGGTGATCGGCCATGATAATCCCAAGGCTGCCTTCGCGATGATCGCCACCAGGCTCGTTGCGCCGCGCGAAGATGACTTGTCTCGCGCCATTCATCCGTCCGCGGTAATTGCACCGGATGCGGTGATAGCGGCTGGCGCCTTTATTGGCGCTGATGCCCGCATTGGTGAGGGATGCGTGGTCGGCCCCAATGCCATGATCGGTGCTGGCGTGGAACTGGGAGAGGGCAGCCGCGTGGGGCCGGGTGCCGTCGTCAGTTTTGCGCTCATCGGGCGTCGCTGCAGCATCGGCCCTGGCGCAGTCATAGGCGGTGCCGGTTTTGGTCTGGTAGGCGGACCGGCCGGCCTTCTCGAACTGCCTCATTTCGGACGGGTCATTATCGGTGATGATGTCCGTATCGGCGCAAACTGCACCATCGACCGGGGGATGTTCGGCGATACCACGCTGGGTGACGGGGTGAAGCTCGATAATCTGTGCCACATCGCGCACAATGTTCAGGTTGGCGCGCATACGCTGATGGCGGCATTTGCAGGCGTCGCCGGCAGCGTCAACATCGGTCGCGGTGTCCAGTTCGGTGGCCGCGTAGGCATTGTCGACCATGTTACCGTCGGCGACGGTGCGCGCCTTGCGGGCAACGCTTCTCCTGCGGGCGATGTGCCGCCCGGAGAGACGTGGGCCGGTCAGCCAGCTAAGCCGATCCGCGACTGGCTGCGTGAACTTGCGGTGCTTAAACGCCTTGCATCGTCGAGGCGGCGCGGCGGTTGACGCTGGCAAGAAGGCGAGGCAGGACTGAGACTGTCATTGGCTTCCAGGTGATTGCGGGGTGAGCATGAGCGACCTAGCCAGCATAATCGGCCCGGACGAGGTTCTCGCGCGTCTGCCACACCGCTTCCCCTTTCTTCTCGTCGACAGGGCGCACAGCTATGTCGAGGGGGAATCCATCGTAGGCATCAAGTGCGTGTCGGCAGGCGAGCCCTATTTTCAGGGGCACTTCCCCGAGAATCCGGTCATGCCGGGGGTGCTGATGATCGAGGCACTGGCGCAGACCGGAGCCTTGCTGATGTCCAAGACGCTTGATGCCGATATCGGCAATACGCTGATCCTGTTTATCGGGGTGGACCGGGCCCGGTTCCGCCGGCCAGTGCGTCCCGGTGACGTGCTCGAAATGCCGGTGCGTGTCGTGGCCAACCGGCGGGGTCTTTTCCGGTTCGAGGGCGAAGCACTCGTCAACGGGCAGAAGGTCGCCGATGCAGAGTTTTCCGCAACCTCGGCACAGCGCTTCGCTGGAGGAAATGCAACGTGAGCACCCGGATACACCCAACCGCTCTGGTGGAGGCCGGCGCACAGCTGGGCGTAGATGTCGAGGTCGGGCCGTTCTGCCATGTCGGGTCTCAGGTTCGGATCGGGGATCGCACCCGTCTGGTCTCCCACGTCAGCGTTCGTAACCAGACGGAGCTGGGCGCCGAGTGCGTCGTGCATCCCTTTGCCGCCCTCGGTTCGCCGCCCCAGGACTTCAAGTACAAGGGCGGGGATGTCAGCCTCGTCATTGGCGACCGCAATACGCTGCGCGAGCACGTGACCATGCATCTGGGTACGGAGGCCGCGCGCGGCACGACTCGCGTTGGCGCTGGCGGCTATTTCATGGTCGGTGCTCACGTCGGTCATGACTGCATTGTCGGTGACAATGTGGTGTTCGCGAACAATGCCACGCTGGGCGGAGAGGTGGTGATCGGCGATTTCGTCATCATGGGCGGTCTTTCGGCGATCCACCAGAAATGCAGGGTGGGACGGTATGCCTTCGTTGGCGGCGGGGCTCCGGTCACCGGCGACATCATTCCCTACGGCATGGTCGACAATCACGGCTATCTCGCAGGGCTTAATCTTGTCGGACTGAAGCGGCGCGGCTTCTCGCGGGATCTCATTCATGATCTGCGTGCCGCCTATCGGCTGATCTTTGCCGCCGAGGGGGCTTTCTCCGAGCGTGTGGAGGACGCCAGCCGTCTGTTCGAGGAACGGCCCGAGGTGATGGAAATCATAGATTTCGTGAAAGCCCCCGCTGCCCGCCCGCTCTGCGGCCCGGAGCAGGGGTGAGCGCGGTCTTGACCCAAAGCTGGACACGGCTGGGTCTGATCGCAGGCGGAGGCGCGTTGCCCCGGCTCGTGGCACAGGCCTGCGCCGCTGACGGCCGGCTCGGCTGCGTGATCGCCCTGTCAGGATTTGCTGACCCCGCCGATTTCGACGCCCCGCTGGTGCGCACCATCGGACAATTTGGTCATGTGGTCAGCGACCTCCAGGCCGCTGGATGCGATGCCGTGTGTTTTGCCGGAATTGTCACCAGGCCCGATTTCCGCAGCTTCATCCCGGATATGGAGGGCGCCAGGCTGCTGCCCCGATTGCTGGCAGCCGCCGTGCGAGGCGACGATGCGCTGTTGCGTGTCGTTGTAGCCGCGTTTGAAGAGCGCGGGCTCTGCGTGGTGGGGGCAGACACGATTTCCGGGTCGCTGCTCGCGACCGAAGGGCGGATCGGCGGCGATGCCGATATCGCCGCGCATGAAGCCGACATCGCCAAGGCCATGCACGCCGCCGCCGCTGTCGGCGCTCTTGATGCCGGGCAGGGGGCGGTGGTCTGCGACGGTCTTGTGCTGGCGCTGGAGGCACAGGAGGGGACCGATGCAATGCTGGCGCGCGTCGCCGGCCTGCCGGACACTGTCCGCGGGCGCCCGGGTGCACCGCGCGGCGTGCTGGCCAAACGTCCCAAGCCCGAGCAGGAGCGCCGCGTAGACCTTCCTGTGGTCGGTGTCGCCACAGTGGAAGGCGCCGCTGCGGCCGGGCTGGCCGGGATCGCTGTCGAGGCGGGAGCTGCCCTGATTCTGGGCCGTGAGGCAGTTGATCAGGCGGCCCGGCGCCTTGGCATGTTCGTCGTCGGCGTGGCGCAAGGCAACGAATAAGGGACTGAAAGGCATGGCTGCCAGCTCTCCGCCCTTGCGGATATTCATCGTTGCGGCTGAACCGTCAGGTGATCTGATCGGGGCGGAACTCGTACGCGCCCTTCGCGCCGAGAGTCCTGATGTCGAAATCGCTGGTGTCGGCCGCGAAGCGATGGCTGCCGAAGGGGTTTCCAGCGATATCGACCTGTCCGCCTTGTCGGTGCTGGGACTCTTCGATGGATTGCGGGTCTTGCGGCTGGTGCATGAACGCGCCGCAGCCTGTGCGCAGGCCGCGGCCGCTTTCAGGGCCGATCAGGTTGTACTGATTGATTCCTGGGGTTTCATGCTGCGGGTGGCGTGGAAGGTGCGCGAGGCCTGCCCGGCGACGCGGATCGTGAAGTATATCGGCCCCCAGGCGTTCGCCACGCGTCCCGGGCGGGCAAAGGTGCTCGCCCGAGCGGTGGACAACCTTCTGGCCATCCACACTTTCGACCCGGAGTATTTCGAGCCGCACGGCCTGCCTACCACCGTGGTCGGAAATCCGGCCCTGGAACGGTTGCTGGACGGTGACGGAACCGCGTTCCGGGACCGCCATCACATCGCGGCGGACGCACGGGTGATGCTGGTGCTGTTCGGCAGCCGCAAGGCCGAGGTGGAGCGGCTTTTCGACGATTTTGCCGACACGGCAGAGCAGTTGCTGTCCAGCCGTCCGGATCTCAGGCTGGTGACTGTGGTCGCGCCGTCAGTGGCGCCCGCCGTCAGGGAGCGGCTTGCTGCGCGGCCCGGCCTGTCCGGCATGATCGTCGCCGGACCGGAGGAGCGTCTTGATGCTTTCTCCGCGGCAGATGCAGCTCTGGCCTGTTCCGGGACCGTGACGCTGGAGTTGTCGCGTCTGGGGGTGCCGAGTGTCGTGGCCTACCGGCTCGGACCGGTGGCATGGAAAATAGCGTGGCATTTCCTGATGCGCGCGCCACACATCAGCCTGGTCAATCTGGCAGCGGGCAGGGCGCTGCTCACGGAGCGGCTGCAGACACAGGCGGTGCCCGAATTTCTGGTCCCGGACATGGCGGGGCTGCTGGATGATCCTGTGCACCGGGCGGCGGTGTCTGCAGCCCTGCGCGAGATCACGGCAAAAATGGCCGGAAACGGAGAGGGCGCGAGCGTCAATGCCGCCCGCACCCTGCTGAAACTCGGTCCGCGATAGGGATTAGCGCTTCGCGACGGGTACGTAGGCGCGCTCGGTCGCGCCGGTAAAGACCTGACGGGGCCGGCCGATTTTCTGCGCCGGATCTTCAATCATCTCTGACCATTGGGCGATCCAGCCTACCGTGCGCGCGAGCGCGAACAGAACGGTGAACATCTCAGTCGGGAAGCCCATCGCGCGCAGCGTGATGCCCGAATAGAAGTCAATGTTGGGATAGAGCTTCTTCTCGACGAAATACGGATCTTCCAGCGCGATCCGTTCCAGCTCCATAGCGACCTGCAACAGCGGGTCGTTCTTCACGCCAAGCTCGTCGAGCACTTCGTGGCAGGTGGTACGCATCACCTTGGCGCGCGGGTCGTAATTCTTGTAGACGCGGTGGCCAAAGCCCATCAGGCGGAACGGATCATCCTTGTCCTTGGCGCGCTTGATGAATTCGGGAATGCGGTCTACCGAACCGATCTCCTCCAACATATTGAGGGCGGCCTCGTTCGCGCCGCCGTGGGCCGGGCCCCAAAGCGAGGCAATGCCGGCGGCAATGCACGCAAACGGATTGGCACCGGACGAGCCGGCAAGACGAACCGTGGAGGTGGAGGCGTTCTGTTCGTGATCGGCGTGCAGGATGAAAATGCGGTCCATTGCCCGGGCGAGGGTGGGCGAGACTGTGTAGTCTTCAGCCGGCACCGCAAAGCACATCCGCAGGAAGTTCGAGGCATAATCAAGCTCGTTGCGCGGGCTGATGAAGGGCTGGCCAACGGAGTATTTGAATGCGCGCGCGGCGATCGTCGGCATCTTTGCGATCATGCGGTGGCTGGCAATGGTGCGCGCCTTGGGATCATTGACGTCGGTGGAGTCGTGGTAAAAGGCAGACAGGGCGCCCACAGTACCGACCATCACCGCCATCGGGTGTGCGTCGCGGCGATAGCCGCGGAAGAACTGGTCGAACTGGTCGTGGAGCATGGTGTGACGGCTGATCGTCCGGTCGAACTCCTCCAGCTCTTTGGCGTTCGGCAATTCGCCGTGGAGCAGCAGGTAGGAGACCTCGATAAAGGTGGAGTTCTCAGCCAGCTGGTCGATCGGATAGCCGCGATAGAGAAGGACGCCTTCATCGCCGTCGATATAGGTGATCTGGCTCTCGCAGCTCGCCGTGGAGGTGAAGCCCGGATCGTAGGTGAACACGCCTGCATCCCGGTACAGCGTGCGGATGTCGATGACGTCCGGGCCGACCGAGCCGCCCAGTACAGGAAGATCTATCGTCTTGCCATTGATGGTAAGCTGGGCGGAGCCCTTCTTGTCGGTCGTGTTCTTCATCGGTCCAATCCCTTCACAATCTTCAGTTCGGTTCAGGCCTTGCTGGTCTGGTCGTCCAGTCTGGCAAGCGTCTCTTCCCGGCCCAGCAGCGCCAGAACCAGCCCCATGTCCGGCGCAGGTGCGCCGCCAGTCAGTGCCGCGCGGAGCGGCTGCCCGACCTTGCCGAATCCGACAGCCTCGGATTCGGCGAATGCCTTGAGCACGTCGCCAAGGGCGTCCGCACTCCAGTCTGTATGCGTTGCCAGCACGTCGCGCAGGCGTGAGAGCCGTTCGAGTGCCTCCGGAGACAGGTTCTTGCGTGCCGCGTCATCAACGTCAAAGGGACGCTGGCGGAGCAGAAAATAGGCCTGAGTTTCCATTTCGGCGAGTGTTTTTGAACGTTCTTTCAACATGTCCATGGCGGGCGTTAACCGCAGGTGTGCGATCGCGCCATCAACAAGCCCTGGCCGACCTTGAAGGCGCGCCGTCAGGAGCTCCTGCAGCCGCTCATTCGCGGCCAGCCGCATGTGGTGGTGGTTCACATAGGCCAGCTTGTCGAAATCGAGCCGCGCCGGTGCCTTGTTAAGCCCTTCGAGCCCGAATGCGGCAATCAGTTCCGCGTCGTTGAACAATTCCTGGTCGCCATGGCTCCAGCCGAGCCGTGCCAGGTAATTGCGCAGGCCTTCAGGCAGATAGCCCATCTCCCGGTAGGCCTCGGCGCCCAGAGCGCCGTGGCGCTTGGAGAGTTTCTTGCCATCAGGCCCGTGAATGAGCGGAATATGTGCAAACACCGGCCGGACCCAGCCCAGAGCGTCATAAAGCTGCGACTGGCGGCCGCCATTCACCAGATGATCATCGCCGCGAATGATGTGGGTAACACCCATGTCGTGATCGTCGACGACCACGGCGAGATTGTAGGTCGGGTTGCCGTCTGCGCGCAGCAGGATGAGGTCATCAAACTCCTTGGCAGCCCAGCGCACGTCGCCCTGCACCGCATCTGCCAGCACAACATCTGAATCAGGCGCGCGGAAACGGACGGTAAAGGGCGTATCTGGGGGCGGTGTCCCTCCATCGCGCCAGGGGGACCGCAGGGCACGTCCTTCGGCAAAGGCGGCAGCGCGCAGTGTCTCCACCTCTTCAGGTGTGCAGTAGCAACGGAATGCCTTGCCTTCACTGACCAGCAGATTGGCGATTTCACGGTGCCTGTCGGCCCGGGCAAACTGGGAGACCACCTCGCCATCCCAATTCAGGCCCAGCCACTGCATGCCATCGAGAATGGCCTCCACGGCGGCATCCGTGGACCGTTCCCGGTCGGTGTCCTCGATGCGCAGCTTGAACTGGCCGCCGGCCTTGCGGGCGAAGAGGTAATTGAACAGGGCCGTGCGCGCTCCTCCGATATGGAGAAAGCCGGTCGGCGAGGGCGCAAAGCGCGTGATGATCTGTTGTCTGTTTTGCACGTGCGAGATGTTGCTGCGCTGCGAAGTCCGGGATGATTAGCATGTTCGGGGCGTAAAGAGATAGTCTGCGTGCTGAAGTGACAACACAGGTGGCTGCATGCGCCGCTACGCACGCTCGGTCTGGGACGCAATCCGGCGGGGGCGGAACCCGGTTTCGGGTGCCGAACTGGCTGCAATGCGCCGTTGGCTGGGGCCGTTAATGCCCTCCCGGGGGGTGCGGGCAGCAGATTTGGTGCTCTGGGCGCCGCTGGCCGCCGGGCTCGGTGCAGCAAGCTATCTTTCCGTCCCTGCAGAACCGCCAGCCATGCTGATCGGCGTGGCATGGGCCGTCGCGCTCACGCTTCTCCTTCTGGCGGCCTTTCTGCGAGCCAGGCCGGCCATGCTGCTGGCCGCCGTGCTGGGTGCCTGTGCGTTTGCCGGGCACGCGCACATGCAGTCCCGGACCATGGCTCTGGCGCCACCGCAGATAGAGGCAAGCGAACGCGCGCGCACGATCACCGGCTGGGTGGAGCGTATCGAACGCCGGGGACGGTCAGGGCGTGTTCTGTTGCGCGTCGATACGCTGGAGCATGCGCAAACCGCCCCCTACAGGATACGTCTTCGCATCAACACCGAAACGCTGACACCAGGCGACGGCATACGGGTCAACGCCGTACTGTCCCGGCCACGCGGACCAGCCGCCGCCGGTGGTTATGATGGTGCGCGGGCCGCATGGTTCCAGCGGGTGGGGCTGACGGGCTTTGCCATTTCCCAGCCGCAGGTGGAAGCTGTTCAAGGTGCGGAGCCGCTGCGGGCCTTTCTCGCGTGGCGCTGGCGGCTGGCCCAGCGGATATCGGCCGCTGCGGGGGAGAACTCCGGCCCGGTAATATCCGCCTTGCTTACCGGAGAGCGCTCAGGGGTGTCGGAGTCGCACGCAGAGGCGCTTCGCCTGTCAGGGCTCGGACACCTGCTTGCGATATCGGGCATGCACATGGCGCTGCTGGCTGGGGGCATCTATTTTGTGACGCGATGGCTGTTTGCGGCCATGGAACCGTTTGCCCGGGCCTTCGATCCCAGAAAGCCGGCAGCTCTGGTGGCCCTGCTGTCGGCGCTCGGCTACCTGCTGCTCTCCGGCGGTGCGATATCGACACAGCGCGCCTTCGTGATGGCGGCGGTGATGTTCACGGCCATCTTGATCGGCAGGCGTGCCGTTTCCTTCCAGTCACTGGCACTCGCCGCGCTCATCATCATCGCGCTGGCGCCAGAAAGTGTCATTGAACCGGGTTTCCAGATGAGCTTTGCCGCGACCGCCGCGTTGATAGCGGTCTATGAGGCCTGGCAGCGCTGGCGCATGACGCGCGACCTTGCGGGGTATGGCTGGATTTCTCGCGTGCAGTCTGCCTTTGCAGGCCTTGCGGTGACGAGTCTGGTGGCGGGCAGCGCGACAGGACTTTTCGCGGCCTTCCACTTCCAGCGCATGGCCGCTTACGGATTCGGCGCGAACCTGCTGGCGATGCCCGTTTTCAGCTTCTGGGTCATGCCGGCAGGAGTCGTGGGCCTGTTGCTGGCGCCCTTCGGTCTGGAAGACTGGCCTTTGAAGTTTTCGGCTATCGGAATGGATGTCGTCCTGGCGATTGCCGGATGGACGTCCAGCCTGCCGGGGGCCGCGCTTCCGGCCATAGCGCCCGCTGGCATCGTGCTTGGCCTCTACGCAGCCGGGTTTGCCCTGGCAACGCTGGGCCGCGGGCTGGTAAGGCTGGCCGGGGTACCGTTTGCAGTCGGCGCCCTGTCGCTCTGGGCGGCTCAGGCGCCTCCCGACATGATGGTTACCGCGTCAGGCGTTCTGGTTTCGCGGTCAGCCGAGGCGCGGGATGATGGTGGCACATGGCAGGTCAGTGACCGCCGGCGCGGGCGTTTCGAGGCCGGCGTCCTGCTTCAGCGTGCCGGCACGGGACTGTCGGCCGCTCCACGTGGCCAGCAGACCTGCGACAGGCTGGGCTGTGTCGTGGTGACTGCGGAAGGACTGCGTGTCGCCATCAGCGAGCACCCCGCGTCGCTGGAAGACGATTGTGCCCTGGCTGATATCGTCATTGCGCGAGGCCGGGTCAGCGCGTGGCAAAAGCGCCGCTGCGCAGTTCCGGTGCTCGACGACACGGCACGCGCAGAACTCGGCAGCGCCGAGTTCTGGGTGCGGGACGGACGTATAGTGCGGTTGCGCGGGGCGAACGATTCCAGCGCAGCCCGCATATGGGGGAGGGAGCGCGAAAGCTGAGCGCGGCGCCCTAGTGATAGCGGCGGATCAGGCCCACAAGGCGTCCCTGTACCTGCACACGGTCCGGCCCGAAAATCCGCGTTTCATAGGCCGGGTTCGCTGCCTCAAGCGCAATGGAGCCACCCTTGCGCCGGATGCGCTTGAGCGTGGCCTCTTCATTGTCGACCAGCGCCACGACGATCTCGCCATTATTGGCGGTATCACCGCGCCGGATAATCACGAAATCGCCGTCGAGAATGCCAGCGTCGATCATGGAGTCGCCTTCCACTTCCAGCGCGAAGTGCTCACCGCCGGACACCATCTGGGACGGCACGCCAAACCGGTCCGTTTCATGCTGGATAGCCTCGATCGGCACGCCTGCAGCGATCTTGCCCAGCAGTGGCACATCCACCGCGTCGGACTCTATTTCGCGGCGGACAAAATTGCCGCTTACGACATTGCTTGGAGCACTCGCCCGCGGTGCCGCAGCCTCAGGCAGCTTGAGCACCTCCAGCGCACGGGCACGATGGGCGAGGCGACGGATGAAGCCCCGTTCTTCCAGAGCGCTGACCAGGCGGTGGACGCCCGACTTCGACGCCAGCTGGAGTGCGTCCTTCATTTCATCGAACGAGGGAGAAACACCATCTTCCGACAGGCGCTTGTGGATGAAGAGCAGAAGCTCGTGTTGTTTGCGGGTCAGCATGAGGGGTCTGAACTCCAGCCAGATGACAGAACAAAACCGGAAAGGCCATGTTTTGTTCTATGCCTGTTCCGGTTCCGCGTCAAGACGGGTGAGGGATGTCAGGCAAAATTCATCAGTGTTCTTACAGCTGCGCTGACATCGGACTGGCGCATCAGGCTTTCACCGACGAGCAGCGCGCCAGCTCCGGCCCGCTGCACGCGCGCCGCGTCCTCATGGGTGAAGATACCGCTTTCGGCGATCAGAAGCCGGTCAGGCGGTACGTCTGCGCTTAGCGCCTCGAATGTGTTCAGGGACACATCGAAGGTACGCAGATTGCGATTGTTTATGCCGATCAGGGGGGATGCCAGATTCAGCGCCCGGTCCAGTTCCTGGCGGTCATGCACCTCGATCAGGGCATCCATGTCCCAGTGCTTGGCTTCGCGGACGAGGTCTGCTGCGAGCGCATCGTCGACAGCCGCCATGATGACGAGAATACAGTCCGCGCCGAGCGCGCGCGCCTCTGCCACCTGCCACGCGTCGTAGAGAAAATCCTTGCGAAGGACAGGCAGCGAGACGGCGGCACGCGCCTCCACAAGGTGATGGTCGGCCCCCTGAAAGCTCTCTGTGTCGGTGAGAATGGACAGGCAGGCTGCGCCGCCCTCCTGATAGGCGCGGGCGAGGGCAGGCGGGTCGAAGTCCGCACGGATCAGGCCGCGCGACGGGCTGGCCTTCTTGATCTCGGCTATCAGGGCCAGGCCATCGGCGTCCCGGCGTGCCTGCAAGGCATCGAAAAAGCCGCGGACAGGCGGCGCTGCCCGTGCCTTGTCAGAGATGCCGGCATAGCTGATGGACGCCTTGCGCCGGGCGGTGTCCGCGCGCTTGTAGACGCCAATGCGCTCCAGCGTATCGCTCATGACACAATCCTTCACGTGTTGGTGGCGCTGACCAGCGCCTTGAGCGTTTGCCGGGCCCGGCCGTCATCAATGGCCCTTGCTGCCAGCACGGCGCCCTCTCTCAGGTCCCCGGCCTTGCCTGCGAGCACCAGAGCAGCGCCGGCATTCAGCAGCACGATATCGCGATAGGCACCGGGTTCTCCGTCGAGCAGGCGCTGCAGGGCGGCGGCATTTTCGTGCGGTTCCCCGCCCTTGAGTTCATCAAGGCTGGCGCGGGCGAGGCCGGCGTCTTCCGGCACAATGGTGAATTCTCGCACGCTGCCATCGGCCTCCAGACTGGCTACGTGCGTCTGGCCAGTGGTGGTGATCTCGTCGAGCCCGTCCTCGCCGTGAACGATCCAGGCGCGCTGCGTGCCCAGATCGCGCAGCGCTTCGGCCATCGGCACCAGCCAGCGGCGGTCGAACACCCCGAGAAGCTGACGCCGCGTTCCGGCGGGGTTTGAGAGCGGGCCGAGCAGGTTGAAAACCGTCCGCACCCCCAGCGTCTTGCGCGAGGGTGCGACGTGGCGCACCGCGCCGTGATGGGCCTGGGCGAACAGGAAGGCCACGCCCGCCTCGTTCAGCGCCCGCTCGACCTGATGTGGTTCGGCCATCAGGTTGACCCCGGCCGATTCGAGCACTTCTGCCGATCCCGACTTCGAGGATGCGGCCTTGTTGCCGTGCTTGGCGACGACAGCCCCCGCGCCGGCTGCAACCAGCGCTGCGGCAGTAGAGATGTTCCACGTTCCGCGGGCGTCACCGCCGGTTCCGCAGGTGTCAATCGCTTCGGCTGGCGCAATGACGGTGCGCATACGCGCACGCATGGCCCGTGCCCCGGTTGCCAGCACCGCCGGACTTTCGCCCAGAGCGGCAAGACCGATCAGGAATCCGCCGATCTCGGCGGGATCGGCTTCCCCATCCATCAGAGCATTGAACGCGCTCTCCAGCGCGTCTTGCGCAGGCAGACGTCCGCCCGCAAGCGCGGCAATGGCAGGCCGCATGGCACTCATGCCGCCTGACCCGCCCTGTGGGGAAACTGATCGAGGAAGTTCTTCAGGATCGCATGGCCGTGTTCGGAAGCGATGGATTCAGGGTGGAACTGCACGCCATGCACCGGGCGGGTCCGGTGGCGCAAGCCCATGATCTCGCCGTCGGCCGTGCGTGCGTTGACGACCAGTTCGTTGGTTTCCGGCAGATCCACGGCGAGTGAATGATAGCGCGTTGCCAGGAACGGCGAGGGCAGTCCCGCGAAGACGCCGGTTCCGTCATGGGTTATCGGGCTGGTCTTGCCGTGCATGATCTCACGCGCCTGAACGACCTTGCCGCCATAGACCTGTCCCATCGCCTGATGGCCAAGGCACACGCCCAGAACCGGCAGGTCCGCCGGAGCCTGCCGTAGCACATCGAGGCAGATTCCCGCGCGGTCAGGGTCACACGGGCCGGGTGAGAGGACGATGCCATCGGCGCCCAGTGCCAGAGCTTCCGCGGCGCTCATTGCATCGTTGCGGATCACACGCGTGGCTGCGCCCAGCTCCTGGAAATAATGGACCAGGTTGAAGGTGAAGCTGTCGTAATTGTCGATGATGAGCAGCATGCCCGAAAGGTCCATATTGCGGCGCGGCAAGAGCAATCTAGTCGGGCATTGGAAAGCCGCCAACGTTTCCGACTCACCTTATGCATGATTTTCATGTCATCGCCCGCTTCCAGCGTCATCCATATTGCCAGCGCCGCCGCCGCGGCGATGCTGTTGCTCGCCGGCCTGGCCTTTCATGCAGGCCGAGGCGGGGATCAGGCCTCCATGGATGCGTCGCCGGCATTGCCTGCGGCTTCCGCCGTCCTTGCGGATGCCCCTCTGCCCGAAACGTTCCAAACCCCGGTGGATTATCTGCTGGCACCCGGAATTCGGCCTGAACCCGCACCCGCATGGGTAGCCGACCGGCCCATGCTGGCGGTGATCATTGATGACATTGGTCTCGATCCCCAGGCTGCGGGGGCGCTGATGGAGCTGGGTGTGCCCCTGACCCTGTCCATATTGCCTTTCGCCGCCGATGCGCCCGCTATTTCGCAGGCCGCCGCAGAGGTAGGACTGGAGGTATTCCTCCATATGCCCATGGAGCCGGTCGGCCTCGATGATCCCGGGCCTAACGCACTCTTACGCAACCATTCCAGCGCGGAAATGGCGCGGCGAATGGCATGGGCCCTGGCGCGCGTACCGGTGGCGGTCGGATTCAACAATCATATGGGCAGCGCCATCACGGCCGATCAGGCGGCGATGGCGCGCTTCTTCGCCGGCCTTGAGGGCTCCGGGCTGGTATTTGTCGATTCGCTGACCCACCCGCAAAGCGTGGCCGGCAGGGCGGCAGCGTCAGCCGGTCTGCAGTCTCTGCGGCGCGATGTTTTCCTGGACCATGTCCGCACGCCCGCGGCGGTCGATGCGGCGATCGAGGAGGCCCTTCACCGCGCCCGCCAGAACGGGTCAGCGATCGCGATAGGGCATCCCCACCCGGCGACGCTGGCGGCGCTCCAGAGCCTTGGAGAAAGAGCAGAGGCTGCAGGAGTGGAGCTGGTTACGGTCTCGCAGATCGCGCAGGCGCATGCGCGCCAGCAAGCCAGCTAGAGGAAGCGCCAGGCTTCCTCGGCAGCGCGGAACAGCGCCTTGGCCTTGTTGATGGTTTCCATCCTTTCGGCCTCGGGGTCGGAATCGAGGACAATGCCGGCGCCCGCCTGCACGTGCATCACGCCGTCCTTGATGATGGCAGTCCGCAACGCGATACAGGTATCCATGCCGCCGCCGGCTCCGAAATAGCCTACCGCGCCGGCGTAAATACCGCGCCGGTGGGGTTCCATCTCGTCAATGATTTCCATGGCGCGCACTTTTGGCGCGCCTGAAACCGTGCCTGCCGGGAATCCGGCGAACAAGGCCGACACGGCATCCTCGCCCTCTCCAAGTTCACCCTCGACATTGGACACGATATGCATGACGTGGCTGTAGCGCTCTATGATCTCGCGTTCAGTGACCCGCACGCTGCCCGGCCGCGCAACGCGGCCTACATCGTTCCGTCCCAGATCAAGCAGCATGAGATGCTCGGCGCGTTCCTTGGGATCGGCCATCAGCTCGGCTTCGTTGGCGCTGTCCTCTTCAGGGGTCGCCCCACGTGGCCGCGTGCCGGCGATCGGCCGCATCGTGACGGTGTTGTCTCTCAGACGGACGAGGATTTCCGGGCTGGATCCGGCAATCGCAAATCCGTCGAGATCAAAGAAGAACAGGAAGGGCGATGGATTGGTCCGGCGCAGCGAACGGTAGAGCGAGAAGGCCGGTGCCGGGAAGGGCGTCGAGAAGCGTTGGCTGAGCACCAGCTGGAATACGTCACCGGCGCGAATATACTCACGTGCCTTGTCAACATTTGCGCGGAAGATGCTGGCAGATAGGTTGCTATCGGGATCAGACCCGGCTGAAGAGGGTCTGCCGGTCCGTTGCACCGGCGCGGCACTGTCCAGCCGGTTGAACACGGCATCGATCCGGCGGGCGGCGTCTTCGACCGCGGCGCGGGCATCCACACCATCCGACAGCCGGGCGGGCGCGGCTGCGAGGATCTCCTGACGCACGGCATCGAAGACGACCATGACGCGGGGCCGGATCAGGAAAGCATCCGGCGTGCCGAGCGGATCGGCGGGGGCGTCGTCCGGCAACGCCTCGACCTCGCGGATCATGTCATAGCCGAGATAGCCAAAAAGCCCCGCAGCTATCGGAGCGAGATCCCCCGGCATGTGCAATGCCGATGCGGCCATCAGGCGCTTTAGCGAGACAAGCGCCGGGCCATCTTCGACAAAGGCATCGGCAATCTCGCCGGAATGCGCGGCCCTGGCGATACGCGCCGTCCCGTTCCGGCTCTGCCAGACAAGATCCGGATCAAGTCCGATGGCGGAGTAGCGGCCCCGATAGGTGCCACCTTCCACGCTCTCCAGCAGGCAGGAATGGCGCGACAGCCCCGACAGCTTCAGATAGGCCGAAACCGGTGTTTCCAGATCATCCACGCGCCGGGCGGTCAGCAGGACGTGACCGTCCGCTTCGCAGCGTGCAATGGCAGCGTCGATTTCGGCCGAAGTGATCGCCATTGCCAGCCTAGTCAGGCTCGGTCCGGCCCAGTGCGGCGTCGCGCAAGGACGGGTTGATCCTCACCGGATAGGTGTCCAGCAAGGCGCGCTCCAGGGCGGCAACCACGTCATTCTCGTACCCGCCCACGATGGCCTGGCGAACATCGGCGCTGACATCGCTGTTGCCTGGTGTAATGGACGTGACGACGGCCACAGCGCGCGTACGCTGGTCACCGGCGCGCGCCTCGAACGGCACTGCGGCACGGGCCCTGAACGCTGCCGTCACGATGCCTTGCGTGAAGGGGCCGGCGGTCTGGGTCCGGCGAAGCGTGCTTTCCTCGACCCGTGTGCCAGGAATGCTGGCGGCAATCGCGTCGAGACTCTCGCCCGCCTCTGCCCGCGTCAGCGCGGCGGTCACGGTTTCCTGCAGGCGGTCGTCGATCTGGCGCAGACGCCAGAAAGCCTCTGCCTGCTCGCGTACCTCGTCCAGCGGAGCGAGTTCACTTGGCCGCACGGCGTCAACGCGAACGATGAAATAGCCACCATCACCAAATTGGAGCAGGTCGGATTCAAATCCTTCCTCCGTCCGGCTGGCTGCCTCGAGGATGGTTTCCTCCCGGATGATGCTCATCAGCGGCGCGCCGGTTGCGATCTCGAAAGCATCGGGCGTCATGAAGTCGAACTGCTCGAGGGGAATCCCCGCGGCGCGGGCCGCTTCCTCAAGCGTGGCACCGCGCCCGCGCTGGTCCTCGAACTCTGCGAGCGCATCGAGTACCCGGTAATCAGCAGCATCTCCTGCCAGCTCTGCACGCAGTTCATCGGCAATGTCATCGAAGGCGGGCACGTCCGGATCGGAAGCGGCCTCCACATAGACCGCGCGCCAGCCTAACCGGCCCTGAACGGCACGCGCCTCGCGGGCGCCCATCTCGAACGCGGCCGCGGCAATTATCTGATCGGGCACTGCGAAGATTTCCACATCGTCCAGGCGCACAGGCTCACCAAGGCCCGCCTGCGCTGAAATTCCGGCCGGATCGGCACCGTCGTTGAGCTGGTCGGCGATGGCGCGGGCGGTGTCTTCATCCGGCGTCACCCACTGGACGAACGTCCGCCGGGCGGGATCGGACAGTTCTCCGGTTTCGAGGCGCATCTCATAGAGTTCGCGCAATTCGTTCTCGTCCACCGCCACATCCGGAGCGACCAGCTGCGGGTCGAGGCGCACCAGAGTGATGCGGCGTTGTTCGGGCAGAGTGAAGAAGGGCGCATTGTCTTCGATGAAAGACTGCAGCGTGGCCTCATCCGGCTCCCCCACATCCCCCGCCAGGGTGGGTGGTATCAGCAATGCGCGGATGGTGCGGCTTTCGCCGTCAAAACGTGCCCGCAGCGACGAGAACATCTCGGGCGGCTGCGCACCGGAAAGAGCCGCGTCGATGAATTGCTGGCGGCGAAGATCTGCGCGCAGCTGATTTTCGAATGCGGTAGCTGTCCAGCCTTCCTGACGCAGCCATTCCGCGTAGGCAGCCGGGTCAAAGCGGTTGGAAAACACGCTCTGGAAAGCGGGCGCGCTACGGATCATCTCGTTGATCTGCTCGTCGGTGACGGCCAGGCCAAGCTCACGCGCCTGCGCGCTTATCGCGGCTTGCGCGACCAGCATGTTGACGATGCTGTCGCCCAGACCAGCCGCGTCGGCCTCCTGCTGGGTCAGGCGGGGATTGTCCCGCTGCAGGCGGCGCATTTCGCGCTGCATCGCCCGGCTGGTGTCCTGCAGCGTCACGCGTTCGGAACCGACCGTCGCGACGGCATTGCCGGTGCCGGTGAAGATGTCGGTGATGCCAAACAGTGCAAATGCCGCGACCACGGGGACGATGATGATCAGCACGGCGATCGGCGAGCGGGCGAGATTTCGGATCGTTGAGAGCATGGAGAGTCGATTACACCGGTGAGAAGGGCTGCAACAGGCTTGGCAGGCCAAGGCGGCGGACCCTAGCCGTGGCAGGCGCGGCGGGCAAGGCTGCTGCCTGCGAGAAAAGCCCGGGGTTTACCGCGCGCACGGCTGGCTGGTATCGGTCATGGCAAGCGCTGCAGGGGACACACCTCACATGCCCAAACGACGCCCGCTGATTGCCGGCAACTGGAAGATGAACGGCCGGCTGGCTGACCTTGACTGGTTGGACCGCTTCGGCGAGGCGCTGGAGAATACCGCAGTGGACATTCTGGTGTGTCCGCCAGCCGTCCTGCTCGATCGCTTCGCCCGCGCGCTTGAAGGGAGACCGATCGGGCTTGGCGGACAGGATTGTGCGCCGGAACCGGATGGGGCCTATACCGGTGATCTGTCCGCAGCAATGCTGAGGGATGTCGGCTGCACGCATGTGATTGTGGGTCATTCCGAACGCCGTGACGGGCATGGTGAAACCGATGCGATCGTTCGCGGCAAGGCACAGGCTGCGATGCAAGCGGGGCTGACACCGATCATCTGTGTGGGCGAGCATCTCGAGACCCGCGAAGCCGGGAAGGCCGTCCAGGCCGTGCTGGCCCAGCTGGCGGGCAGCCTGCCCGATGCCGCTGCCGATGAAATCGTCATTGCCTATGAACCGGTCTGGGCAATCGGTACCGGGCGCACGGCCGGCCCGGCAGAGGCCCAGGCGATGCACGCGGCCATTCGCGGAGCATGGCCAGGCGAGGATGGCGCAAAGTTGCGTATCCTGTATGGCGGATCGGTAAAGCCCGAGAACGTCGCTGCGCTGATGGCGTGCGCCGATATAGACGGGGCACTGGTCGGAGGCGCCAGCCTTGATCCGGCCTGTTTTGCACGTCTCGTTAACCTTGCTTCGTAAGGCGATTTTCAGACTTCACTGTCATGGTTCCGGCTGGCGGGGAGGCAACAAGACCTCCGGTGACAGGTGGTGCGATGAGGAATATCGATTACAGGCGTGCTTCGGTCCTGCTGTTCGATCCGGTCGGGGTCAATCTGCGCAACACGCGCTACGCCCTGCATGAGATCGGGTTTCGCGAGATCAGCTGCCTGAGCTCGATCGCCGAGTTCAAGCGGCGGCTGGAAGATACGTCCCCGGACCTCATCATGGCCGAACTCGTCAACAACGAGAACGAATTGCTGCGCGCCGTGCGCGCCGTACGCTCCGGGGAACTCGGCCGCAACCCGTTCGTGGTCTTCGCCTTCACCAGCTGGGTTCGCGACGGCCGTGTGATGAAGCAGGCTATCGATTGTGGCGTGGATGACGTGATCATCCGGCCGTTCTCCACCGCGTTTGCCGAGGAGCGCATCCGCACGCTGGTAAAGGCGCGCAAGCCCTTCATCGTAACAAGCGATTATATCGGGCCTGACCGCCGCCGCGACGAGGATCGCGGTATCGGATCGGCCAACAGGATAGAGGCTCCCAATACCTTGCAGGTGGTCACCGAGGGGGATGAAGACGCGATCGACGAAGCCAATCGCTGGATCGCCGAGGCGCGCCGCACGGTGGAATCCGAGCGGATACGCCGGCTGTGCATGCGGGTGACCGTCGGGGTCGAAGTCGGCGTACGTGAGCTCAACTCCGGCAATGTGGCGGTGCTCGATCTGGAGGATCTGACCCGCACGGCCAAGGAACTGCGCCTGCGCCTGGCACGCCAGAGCGCAGGGGAGGCGTCGCGGATTGCTTTTGCTCTCTATCAGGTCTGTGAAGAACTGATGGGTGAGGGGGGCTTCACCATGGCCAATCTGAACCTCATCAAGGAACTCGCCATGGGCGTGCTGGCCGCCTTTGCTGGTGGCGACCAGGTGGCGACTTCGGTGAAGGAAATCGAGATGACCGTCGAAGCCCTGCGCCGCAGGCTGGCGCCCGTGCGGCAGTTGGAGAGTGGCAAATCGAAAGAGCCTGAGTTACAACGCGCGGCAAGTTGATCCGCCGCCGGGCTCGTGCCTTGCGGCAAACAAGGCGTTTCAAGGCTCCATGACCACTATTCTGCTTATCATCCAGATACTTGTGGCCGTCGCTCTGGTTGCGGTCGTGCTGATGCAGCGTTCTGAGGGCGGCGCCCTTGGCATCGGCGGGGGGCCCGGCGGCATGATGACCGGGCGCAGTGCGGCTAATCTTCTGACCCGCACGACGATGATACTCGGCGTCGTGTTCATGGCCAATTCCATCGCGCTGGCGGCGCTTACCGCCCTGGATCAGACAGGCCGCTCCGTGATCGACCGCGTCGGCACGCAAGACGAGCGCGGGCCACTTCCCTTCGATTTTGATGAGGACGAGGTTGCTGAGCCTGTCACTGGCGACACCGCGGCGGACCAGCCGGAGGCTGAGCCCACCCCCGCTCAGACCGAAGAACCCGCCCCTGACCAGACCGAAGAGCCGGGCCGGTAGGACTGACGATGGACGGGCTTCTGGCGTTTGCTGATCCCCGCACCATACTGCTTCCTGCCGCCGCTCATCTCGCCCTGGTATTTGCGCTTTATGCTTGGTTGACCCTCGAGCGTGTTGCCGCCGTGCGATCGCGCCGGCGCGCCTATTCCGACATGCAGTTTGCGGGCGGGGACGTCGGTCGGGGTGCCCGCGTTGCCGCCAATCTGCGCAACCAGTTTGAAGCCCCGGCCCTGTTCTATCCACTGGTGCTGGTCCTGTGGGCGACCCAGACCACCACCTTGGCCTACGTCGTTCTGGCCTGGCTGTTTGTAGCCGGGCGAGTGATCCACACCCTCGTTCAGACGCTGACCGGCAATGTGCCCCTTCGCGGTGCCGTGTTCACCCTCAACTTCCTGGCGCTCGCCGGAATGTGGACCCTGTTTCTCGCCACGAACCTGCTTTGACCTGGGCTGACGCAGTGTTTTGCACATGTCAGGGCAGGGGGCCGCTTTCGCCCGCCGTGATTCTGCGCTAACCCGTCCTTCCATGCCGCGATACATTTTCATAACCGGCGGCGTGGTCTCCTCTCTTGGAAAAGGCCTCGCTTCAGCCGCTCTTGGTGCGCTCCTGCAGGCACGCGGATTCCGCGTCCGGCTGCGCAAGCTCGATCCCTATCTCAATGTCGATCCGGGCACGATGAGCCCGTATCAGCATGGTGAGGTCTATGTCACCGAGGACGGGGCAGAGACCGATCTCGACCTTGGCCATTATGAGCGCTTTACCGGTGTGTCGGCCTCGCGCGGCGACAACATTACCACAGGCCGCATCTACTCCACGATCATCGAGCGCGAGCGCCGCGGCGATTATCTCGGCGCGACGGTGCAGGTGATCCCGCACGTCACCGATACGATCAAGCAGTTCGTCCTGTCGGACGCTGGCGATGTCGATTTCGTGCTGTGCGAGATCGGCGGCACGGTCGGCGACATCGAGGGCCTCCCCTTCTTCGAGGCCATCCGCCAGCTCGGCCAGGAGCTTGGACGCGACAAGGCGATCTTCATTCACGTCACCCTGCTGCCCTTCATCAAGGCCGCCGGCGAGATGAAGACCAAGCCGACCCAGCATTCCGTGAAGGAGCTGCGCTCTATCGGCATCCAGCCGGATATCCTCTTGTGCCGCTGCGAGATTCCGATCGAGCCGTCCGACAAGCGCAAGATCGCGCTGTTCTGCAACGTTCCTGAAAACGCAGTGATCGAGGGGCGGGACGCTGCCTCGCTTTACGACGTGCCACTGGAATATCATGCGCAGGGCTTTGACAGCGTCGTTCTGGAGCGTTTCGGCCTCACCGATGCGCCCGAACCGGACCTCACACAATGGCATGCCATCTCAAAAGCCGTGAACGAGCCGGACGGGCAGGTGACCATTGCCATTGTCGGCAAATACACGGTGCTGATCGACGCCTACAAATCGCTGATGGAAGCCCTCAATCACGGCGGCATAGCCAACGGCGTGAAGGTGAAGCTGCGCTGGCTGGACTCCGAACAGTTCGAGAAGCCGGACGCCTTCAGCCCCCTGGAAGACGTCGACGGAATACTGGTCCCCGGCGGGTTTGGTGAACGGGGCGCAGAAGGCAAGATCGCTGCAGCCCGGTTCGCCCGTGAACGCGGCGTGCCGTATTTCGGCATCTGCTTCGGCATGCAGATGGCGGTTATCGAGGCGGCCCGCAATCTCGCCGGAATCGAGGGGGCCGGCAGCTCAGAGTTCGGGGAACCGAAAGTGCCGCTGGTCGGTCTGATGACCGAGTGGGCGAAGGGCAATGAGCTGGAACGCCGTTCAAAGGCGGGCGATCTGGGCGGCACGATGCGCCTTGGCGCCTATCCGGCCCGGCTGGTGCCCGGCAGCAAGGCACACGAAATCTACGGGACCGAGGATATCTCCGAGCGGCACCGCCATCGGTACGAGGTGAATGTTGGCTATCGCGAGCAGCTTGAGGCGGCAGGGCTGATCTTTTCCGGCCTGTCACCGGACGGGCTGTTGCCCGAGATCGTGGAACACAAGGGCCATCCCTGGTTTGTGGGCGTCCAGTTCCATCCGGAGCTGAAATCGCGCCCGTTTGCGCCGCATCCGCTGTTCGCGAGCTTCATCGCCGCGGCCATGGAGCATTCACGGCTGGTTTGAGGGGATCAAAAAACCGCAGTCCGCGCCTGAGGTCCTACCGACTCATCTCTACAAAATGTTCCGAGCCTTGATGTCGTCTGGCCTGCGGGCGGGACTGCGCATTTCCATGTATAACCCAAGACAGCGCGCGAATCACGCAGAACCGGATCACATCTGTCGTCCGGTGCGCACCAGGGCGGTTGCCTTGGCTTTTGCAAACAGGTATAGCCCGCCGCTCACTGCTTCGCGTGTGCCTCGCGGAGCCAGACCGATTTTTGAAAACGACCAGTTCAGGAGAGACCCATGGCGGTCCCTAAGCGCAAAACCTCCCCGTCC
>ERZ869909.777-NODE-777-length-31894-cov-78.484427_pt1 | contig 31894 bp, 31 predicted proteins | sample MGYA00520892_ERZ869909 | MGnify/ENA primary metagenome ERZ869909 (study PRJEB32215, sample SAMEA104723947) | bioreactor metagenome | biome: bioreactor; feature: anaerobic bioreactor; material: water | place: China | collected 2015-03-12 ...
AGGTGGCCAAGCGCACAGATCGACGCACTCATGCCTTGGAACTACAGACCCTAAACGGCCTCAGCTTCCCGCTTACGTATGTCAAGCAAGGTTTTCGAGTTCTCTGAGGATGGCCTCAGATACACGGTTACGCTTACTCAGGAAGATGGCGGGCCGGTCATGGCGACCATCACGGTCCTGGAAGGGCAGATGGATGTTAACGCCATCTATCTTGCCGATGGTGACCATTCTGGCTCTTCCGTCAATCTGGGCGGGCCGCTGAACATGAATGGTGCAGGTTCCAGCCAGAACAATGTCAGAATTCAGTGGGATGACGCGCTGGAACTGAGCCGTCCCGGTCTGGGCAGCGAAGGCACCAGCAAAGAAACCTTTCTTTCCGCTGAAGATGGCAACAACGAGCTTGGGCCATTCTACCTGAGCAGCAGCTACAACCTGGATGAAATCGAGTATATTGGCGTCCGCGCCACCTCGACCAGCACACCTGAAGGGTCGATCAAGGGCGTGGCTACTGGCGAAGATACCGGCGATGACGTTGACGTTCCCGATTGCGAACTACCCGAAGGCACCAACAAGGTTTTCTTCGCGTTGCCTACTGACGAACATCCCGAAAACGGCATCTATGTCAGGGAAACGGATCTGAACCTTGAACCCGGTCAAGAGGCGACATTGCAGAATTACTATGACGTCCTGCTCTCGCAGCTTGAGTCCTATGACCTGGATTTCCAGGAGTTCCTGTCGGAGATTGTGGCCTATAACGTCAGCTTCGATGATGACGGCAACGAGGCGATTACAGAGTTGGCCCGGTTTGAGGTGGGTGAAATAGTCGACAGCGATCTTCCCTTGCCGGTGGTCTGCGTCGATGAGGATGAGGCCCTGCATACGGACGAGTATGAAGACGACAGCGAGACTCAGCTGGTCGCCTGACGTGCCATAGGCAAGGATGCCTGAGAACAGGAAAATAGCGCGCCTCAGCGGACGGCGCGCTATTTTCCTGTCCGGCTCCTCAACAAGGGGCAAAAGTTCACGGAATAACTTCAGGGCTGGGCCTTGAAGTGGGGCGAGCATGCCCCCCATGGCCTATTAGCTGCGACCAACGTCATATGGACGATGAATGCCGGACCGGGACTGGCCGGTTATTGAAACGACACGATCATCCGGGCATCAGGCGATCACGCGGCGACTGAGGGGCCGCCTTGACTTACGGTAACATCCTTGCGGCTGAAGACGACGACCGCAAAGGCGATGACCGACACGAATGCTACGATCGACGAGAGAGCAAGCAACGGCTCAACCGAGGCGTAGTCAAGATACAGCAAGTAAAGTGACGGCGACATCACGAGTACCGCGCCGAAATAGGACCAGAAGTGCACCTGGGCCAGGCGTGTCTGCGCCTTGGCCGGGTTCAGCGCGTAGTAAACGCCGAAAAGAGCCATCGTAACCCAACCAAGCAGATTGGTGTGCGCGTGTGCTCCGATCACATTGTGTTCGCCGGAAATGGACATCTGAAGACCCATCGCGATCCCGATGATGAGGAAACAGATTGCGGTTTTGAAGAAGTACTCAGCGATTGGGGGCATTCTGGTTCTCCCAATTATGTGACGAATTGTCACATTGCTTTTATCAGCATCACTGATTCGCTCAAGTAGAATCAAGATCCAAACCCGATTTCCCGGTGCGGGTTGATTCATACCTGCTTCGGTTGGCCGGCCCCGGTTCTTTCGGGGCCATTTGCGTTCAGGCGCTTTCGAGATTGTTGACGGCATCAAGCAAGGCGTTGATCCAGAGGGGCCGTTCTCACCCCAACCGGTGCCGAGTTCGCCTCAACTGCGGCGGATGGCGGTGGCGTCAAGTGTACTGTCGCCGCGCCCCCGTCCTCATTCTCAATCGGTCATTTTGCCGATGAAGGGCGATCAGGTAAAACCGCCAGAGCGCATCTGACGGAGGGAGCGGGCGATGGCTGAAATGTCACCTTTGGAGATCGAGGGCCAGTTACTTGGCCAGCGAGCGGTTCTGGTCGCCATCGTGGCACAGTTGATGGCTAACAGGGGCGATGACGTCACCGCCCGGATTGAGGCGCTGCTGGAAATATCCGACCATCAGGAAGATCCCGGGGCGCTGCCTGACCCGGCATTTGCCATAGAGGCCGCCGCCGTGCAGGAGGTTCGTCTGGTGCTTGAGCAGGCCCGCGCGCAGCATGGCAGACGCTGAAGACGCATTTCATTGCCCGCGTTTTCATGATGAATTGCTGCGCCTGCTGTGGTTACTTCAGGGCAATGGCAGCCGGGACGCATTGCGACATGATCGCGCGCAGGCAATTGGTCTGTCGCAGGAAGGACACGGGGGATGGCGCGTATGATGCATGCTTTACTGCACAGCTCTGATCTGCATCTGGGCAAGGCCTTTGGCGGCTATCCCGAAGGAATTCGAAACCGCCTGCGCGAGGCCCGGCATGGCGCAATCACACAGTTGGCAGTGCGTGCGCGGGCGGCGGGCGTGCGCGATGTGCTGCTGGCCGGTGATACATTCGACGCTGAAACCCCCGCGCCCGAAACCCTGCGCCATGCGTTGCGCGCCATGGCGGCCGAGGCCGATCTTCGCTGGTTCATGCTGCCCGGCAACCATGACAGCCTTGCGGCGTCCGAGCTTTGGGCGCGCATCGCGCAAGACGCGCCGCCAAACCTTGTGGCGCTCACGTCGCCTGCCCCGCTGGCGATTGCCGAGGGCGTGTGGCTGTTGCCTGCACCCTGCACGCAGCGCCGTCCGGGGCGCGACCTTACCGAGAGCATGTCCGCCCCGACGCCCGAGGGGGCGCTGCGCATCGGGTTGGGCCATGGTGCCATCACCGATTTTTCCGGCGAGGAAGGGGGCGCAGGGATCATTCCGCCTGATCGTGCGCGCCTTTCGGGGCTGGATTACCTGGGCCTTGGCGATTGGCACGGGCAGATGAAGATCGGCGCGCAGACCTGGTATTCCGGCACGCCCGAAGCCGATGGTTTCAAGCACGACACTGCCACAGCTGCGCTTCTTGTGCGCCTTGATGCTGCATCGGTGACGGTAGAGCCTGTGCCCACGGGGCGGTTCTCATGGCAACGCCCGGCGCTTGACCTTCTGCCAGGCGAGGACGCGTTGGCGCATCTCGCTGCCCTTTTACCGCCCGAAGGTGCCCGGCGTGATATGTTGTTGCGGCTGGTGGCGCGCGGGCGTCTGCCGCTGGCCGACCGGACTGCACTGGACGAGGCCCTTGCCCGCCTTGCGCCTGATTTCGGCTGGTTCGAGGCCGATCTGTCAGAGCTTGCCACCGATGTCCAGGTTGATGATCTGGACCTGATCGACCGTGCGGGTGCCCTGCGACAGGCCGCCGAAGCGCTTCTGGCCGAGGCGCGCGATCCAGAGCTGGCGCAAGCTGATCGCGATGTGGCCGCGGCCGCGCTGGCCCGGCTATACGCGCTCGTGCAGGAGGGGCAGGCATGAAGATCCGCGCGTTCGAGCTGACCAACCTGCGTCGTTTCGCCGGGCAGCGCGCCCGGATCGAGGGGATCGGCGATGGTATCACGGTGTTGTCCGAGCCGAATGAATTTGGCAAGTCGACGTTCTTTGACGCCCTGCACGCGCTGTTCTTTCAGCCGCATCGCAGCCAGAAGGCCCCGGTCAAGGCATTACAGCCCCATGCCGGTGGCGCGCCCGAGGCGGCGTTGGAGATTGAACTGCCCGAAGGCCGCTTCCGGCTGGAGAAGCGCTGGCTGTCGCGGCCCACGGCGAGGGTAATGGATGCCTCGGGCCGGCTGATCGCGCAGGAGGATGAGGCCGAGGCATGGATCGAGCGGCTGACCGGACAGGGGCTGGCCGGGCCGTCAGGGCTGTTATGGGTGCGTCAGGGCCTGTTGGGGATAGAGCCGGAAGGCAACTCTGCTGCGGAGAAAAGCGAGCGCGAACGGGCGCTTGCAGCGCGGCGCGATCTTTTGTCATCGGTCGCCGGCGAGATCGAGATGATGACCGGCGGGCGACGGATGGATCAGGTCACCGCCCGGGTCACTGAGGCGCTGTCACGGCTTGCCACGGCCACGCTGCGCCCGAAGGCAGGCGGTGAATGGGCGCGCGCGGTGGATAAAGCAGCCATGCTCGCTGAACAGCGCCGCGCGCTTGAAGAAAAGGCTGCGCGGCTGACAGGTGATCTGCGTCGTCGCGCCGGTTTGCAGGATCAATTGCGCAAACTGGCAGACCCCGAAGCGCAGGCACGTGACGCCGCGGCGCTGGCCGAAGCCACGCGCGCCCATGCGGCAGCCGAGACCCATGCCGAACAGATCCGCAAGGCCGAGGATGCCCTGCGGCTGGCAGAACTGACCGCTGCGCAGGGAACAATGGCGATCGAGCGCCTTGAAGGGCTCAGATCACGTCTTTCCTCGGCGCAGGCTGCGCAGGAGGAGGCACGCAAGGTATTCGAGCGGTGCGAGGCGCGACTGCAAGAGGCGAAGGAGGGCGAAGCCGAAGCCCAATCGGCGCATGAAGCGGCCCGGGCTACCGCCCGCGCGCTGTCGCTCCGCTGGGATGGCGCGCGACGCGCGCGGCTTGCCCGTGCCGCGCGCGAGAAGGTGAGCGAAATTGGCGCCCGGCTGGAAAAGGCGGAAGAACTGCGCGCCGGGCTGGAGCAGAACCGCGCCATCCGGGCGGGAATCCGGGTGACACCGGCTTTGCTGGCGACGGTGGAAAAGGCGCTTGCCGTCCGTGACCGGATGGCGGTTCTGCTGGAAGCGCGGCTGGTCTCGGTGCGTTTCAGCTATGACGGCGCGGTGCGGGTTCATCTGGAGGGGCAGGCGCTTGGCACCGATCCTGTGCGCCTGCGCCACGCCGCGCGCTTCGATCTGCCCGGCATCGGCACGATGATGGTGGACCCGGGCGCCACCGCCGACAGTAACGCCGAGGCTGGCCTGGCCGATGCGGAAACCGCGCTTGCGCGTGCGCTTGCCGCCTGCGCTGCGCCGGATCTGGCGGCGGCGCGTCAGGCCCAGGCAGAGGCCGTGCGGCTGGATGGCCTGATCAGCAATGCCGAAGGCATGCTGAGCGCCCTTGCCCCGGAAGGGCTGGAGGCGCTGCGCGAGACATTGGCCGCAGCACGAAGCGAGGCCTCCGAGGCATCGCCGACGGAAGAGGAGCCGGAAGAAGTGCTTTCGGTTATCGAGGCCGAGATGCAGGCAGCCAAAGCCCATGAGGAACAATGCCTTGCCCGGCGCCACGAGGCTGAGACACGTCGCGCGGCCGCCAGCGAACGCCGCGCCGTCGCGCAGGCGACGTTGCAGGCCGCCGCGCATGCGCTTGACGCCGCGCAGGTCGAGGCGGGCGATCCCGTGGCTTTGTCGGCCCGGCTGATGAACCTGGCTGAAGCACAAGAGGCGTTCGCGGCCGACAAAACCGCGAAGGCTGCGGCGCTTGCCGAGCATCGCGCCCTTGCGCCAGACTTGGAGACTACGGCGGCAGCCATGCAACGGCTGATATCAGTGCGTGATCAGCGCCAGAATGACCTGTCGCGGCTTACAACCGAGCTTGCCGGGGTCAATGGCTCTATCGGGGCCCTGGCCGATGAAGGGATCGAGGAGGCGCTGGACGAGATGCGCGGGCGCGAAGAGGCCGTTCTAGCCCGTGCCGCCCGCTACGAGCAAGAAGTCCGGGCGCTGGCGCGATTGCGCGCCGCGCTGGAGGAGGCGCGCCGTGCCGCGCGCGAAGCCTATTTCGGCCCCGTTCTGCACGAACTGGAGCCGCTTCTGGCGATCCTGCATCCGGGCGCGGCCCTGCAGATCGACGATGAAACGCTGTTGCCCGTTGCGCTGACCCGCGATGGCCAGCAGGAGGGGTTCGATATTCTGTCCGGCGGCACACGCGAGCAGATTGCGATCCTTACCCGGCTGGCATTCGCCCGGCTGTTCGCGCGCAGCGGTCGCCCGGTGCCGGTGATCCTGGACGACGCGCTGGTCCATAGCGATGATGACCGGATCGAGGCGATGTTCACCGCCCTGCACCGGGTGGCGCGCGATCAGCAGATCATCGTGCTGACCTGTCGTCAGCGGGCTTTCGTCTCGTTGGGCGGAGAACGCCTGAACGCGAAGATCGAAGCCGTGTGATCACAGACCCTGCCGCCCGGCGAATTTCCGCCGACGGGTTGCGCTTCTGGCTGTGATCTGAAAAAATCCGGCTATGGCCAACAGAAGCCATAGGCCCGTTTCCGGACCTGGGGATCCTTGTGAATGGCAGCGCCGCTATGCCTTGGCGCTTTCTGTCCCGGGACTGTCGAAACGACACCGATCGCGCCCTTCCGGGTGGCGATCGCTTTCGCTGACCTGGCCGATCAGCCCCAAACTGAAAGGACTGACGATGCGCAAGTTCGCTTCATACGCGGCTATTGGGGCCGCAGGATGTTTCATGGCCACTTCGGCCGCTGCCCAGGAAGCTGGTGAGTGCGGTGATGTTTCCATCGCCCAAATGGGCTGGGCCTCGGCCGAGGTTATCACCGAAGTGGCCCAGTTCCTGCTTGAACAAGGTTACGGCTGCAATGTCACGCTGGTCAATTCCGACACGATCCCGGCGATCACCTCGGTTGCCGAAAACGGTGAGCCCGATGTGGTGACCGACCTTTGGCTGAACTCTGCCGGGGATGCCTACCGCCGTCTGGAAGACGCCGGAACGATGGTGCGTCTGGCCAATGTGCTGGAGCCCGGCGGGGTTGAGGGCTGGTGGATTCCCACCGCGCTGGCCGAAGAGCACCCGGAACTGACCACCATTGACGGTATTCTGGCCAACCCCGAACTGGTCGGCAGCCGGTTCAACAATTGCCCAGATGGCTGGGGCTGCCGGGTTGTGTCGGACAATCTGGCGCGCGCGCTGGATCTGGAAGGCCACGGAATCGAGGTGTTCAACCACGGCTCGGGCGAAACGCTGGCCTCGTCAATGGGCTCGGCTGCCACGGATGGCGAACCGTGGTTCGGCTATTATTGGGCCCCGACCGTTCCGCTTGGCAAGTATGACATGACCCGCGTCGATCTGGGCGGTTATGACGAGGAAGCCTTCGCGGCGCTGCAAAACCCCGATGCGCCCAATCCGCAGGTGTCCGAATTCCCCGATGCGCCGATCCTGACCTCGGTCACCGGCGCGTTCGTGGAGAGCCACCCCGAGATCACGGAATTCTTCCGCAAGATGACCTTCCAGACCGACGTGATGAGCGAACTGCTGGCCTGGCAGGACGAGAACACCGCCTCGGCTGAAGAAGTGGCTGTGCATTACCTGATGAACAACACGGAAGAATGGTCAGGCTGGCTGAACGACGCCGCGCGCGAGAATTTCGCCGCGCTGTTGCAGGCCGAATGATATCCCGCTCCGGGTAACCGAAAAAATGCACGGCGCCGGTTTCCGGCGCCGTGCTTTCGTGACAACGACATGGGCAGGCGCTTGCGGGAGCCTGAATGGGGAATGGGAACTTACGACGGATTGTTCAACGCGCTGGGTTTACGCGAGTGGTGCGACCGGGACGCGCAGAGCGGGCCTGTGTCAATGGCGGATCTCATGGCGAGGGCGCAGGGCGGCGGTGCAGGAACCGCGGACAGCGCGCGTTCACTCTGGGATCTGCCGTTTCCCTCGCTGGATGCACTGGCCGCATCCTGCTCGGCCATCCCGCGTTCGCGCGATCTGACAGTCGGACTGGAACGCGGGTTTCTGAACATCCGCGATGCGCTGCGCGTGGTGGTCGACCCGCTGACCCAACCGCTTAGCTGGATGCTGCGTGATGCGCTGTGGCTGATGACCAACACGCCGTGGTGGATCATGATCCCGCTTTTGCTGGTTATCTCGTGGCTGGTGGCGCGATCGATGCGCGTGGTCGGGCTGGTGGCGCTGTTCATCGCCATACTGGCCTTTATCGATCATTACGATGCGGCCATGCAGACCTTGGCGATTATCTTTGTCTGCGCCTTTATCTGTGTGTTGCTGGGCGTGCCCATCGGCATTGCCATGTCGCGCAATGACCGGCTTCAGCGCAGTGTCACGCCGGTTCTGGACATGCTTCAGACGTTGCCACCCTTCGTCTACCTGATCCCGCTGATCTTTCTGTTTTCGGTCACCGAGCCGAAGCTTTATGGTATCGCGATCATTCTCTACGCCATTGTGCCAGTGATCCGGCTGACCGATCTGGGTATCCGGCTGGTGGACAAGGATGTGATCGAGGCTGCCGACGCCTTTGGCATGACCAAACGGCAAAAGCTGTTTCGTGTGCAGATCCCGCTGGCGCTGCCCAATATCATGGCCGGGGTCAACCAGACCATCATGATGAGCCTTGCCATGGTCGTCATCGCCTCGCTGGTAGCAGCGCCCGGGCTGGGCGTGCTGGTCCTGCGCGGCATCCGCAATCTTGAACTGGGTACCGGACTGGTCGCCGGGCTGGGCATCGTGCTGCTGGCGATCATGCTCGACCGAGTAACAAAGGCGGCACTCGCGCGCATCGACACCAGCCGCAAGCAACAGTGAGGAGCGCGCGATGACCGATACCAATCAACCAAGTGTCAAGGTTTCGATCCGCAGCCTTTACAAGATCTTCGGCCCTGATCCGTTGACCGCGCTTGAGAAGGTCCGCGGCGGGATGAGCAAGCCGGAACTCTTGAAGAGCACGCGCCATGTTCTGGGTCTGAGCGACATCAATGTCGATATCCTGGAGGGGCAGATCACCGTGATCATGGGCCTGTCGGGTTCAGGGAAATCCACCCTGATCCGGCATCTGAACCGGCTGATCGAACCGACGGCAGGCGAGTTGCTGGTCGATGGCGAGGATATACTTGCCTGGAACGAGGCCCGTCTGCGCCGGTTGCGGCGTGAAACCATGTCGATGGTGTTCCAGAAGTTCGCCCTTCTTCCACATCGCACCGTGCTGGAAAACGCCGGTATGGCGCTGGCAACGCGCGGCATGCGCCGCACCGAATGGGAGCCCGAGGCAAACCGATGGCTGCGCCGGGTGGGGTTGGGCGGCAATGGCCACCAGTATCCGCACGAGTTGTCAGGCGGGATGCAGCAGCGGGTGGGGCTGGCCCGCGCCCTGACCTCCAATTCCGACATCATGCTGATGGACGAGGCATTTTCGGCGCTTGATCCGTTGATCCGCACCGACATGCAGGATCTCTTGATCGAATTGCAGGCCGAGTTGAAAAAGACCATCGTCTTCATCACCCATGATCTCGACGAGGCGCTGAAGCTGGCCGACCATCTGGTGATCCTCAAGGACGGTGCGATCGTCCAGCAAGACGAGCCGCAGCACATCCTGCTCAACCCGGCGGCGGCCTATATCGAAGATTTCGTGGCCGATATCAACCGCGCCCGCGTACTGCGCGTGCGTTCGATCATGGAGCCGGGCGAAGCCACGGGCGAGATCAACGGCGAGGTCGAGGTCAATGACAACCTGGAAAGCGTCATTGCCCGCTCTGGTGGCGCGCTGGAGCCGCGCTACCGGGTGATGAAGGATGGCAAGCCGGTCGGCATGGTGACGATGCCGATGGTGATGCGCGCACTTGTGCCAAGCCGCAGCAAGGAAGAACACGCGCGCGTCAAATAAAACCGTTTCGCTGATCGCGGCGCCCCGTTCATGTCGGGGGCGTCGCGATCAGCGCGATGATGCGCGCCAGCGCTTCAGGTAACCTGACATGGCCTTGACCATGGTTGTCTTGCTTTGCTCGAACCGATTGTCGGGATGCTCACCCAGAAGATGGTTCGCCTGCGCCTGTATCGCGGCAACTTCGCTGCGCAGGATGCTGCGCTGTTCCGGCGTCAGGCGCTCGGGGCTCAGGCGGTCCATCTGCTGGCGCGCGCGTCGTATCCGTTGCAGCATCACCGCAGGCTTCTCGGCCTCGCGCTGCTCTTCACGCACGACCCGCATAACCTCGATCAGGTCGCGCAGGGCACTGTCATCCTCAGGGCCGCAACCGTCGAAGAAGGCGCGCAGATCGTCAAGCAGCGCCGGGTTGGCAACCTGATCACCCTCTGTCACGGCATCCTCGACATGCAGCTTGTCCTGCGCAAAGCGGCGCAAGGCCACCGATGGCAGATGCTTCGGCTGGGGCGCCTCGAAGGGAAACACACCGTTGAGCACGCTACCCAGCCGGGTGCGTGCGGCAATCATCGCAAAACCGATGCTTTGCCAGACCGGACGAAGCCGGGGCGTGAGGGCGTGAAGCTGCGTGTTCAGCGCGACGAAAAAAGCCTCTGCGTCGGCAATGGCCGCGTAGTGTTCGGGCTGGCCAAGGCGGTCAGTCAGATAGGCCTCGGCAAGGCGCAACTCGGCCAGCTCATGATCAAGCTGTTCTGAATCGGTGATCTGATAGGCGTTCAGCACCCAGTCGCGCGGCAGTTGCAATTCCTCAACCTGACGACGCAGCTTGAGGCGGCGGTTGACCCAGCCATAGCGCAGCTTGGTTTCGGGTGCCATCTGCAGTGCCGCTTCGATGAATTCCATATCCGCAGGTGTGCAGGACGCTGGCAGCACCGCTACTGCAACCTGGCCATAGCAGGCGAAAGCCTCCGGATCTTCCGCCAGAAGCTTGCGCATCGCCGCCAGCCGCCGGTTGCCGTTCAGAACAACGCCATTGGCAGTAACCAGCAAGGGTTCGGTCTGCTGACGAAGGCGGCGCAACTCCTGCTCGATCGGGCCGCGGCTGTCAGCGGCATGGGCCATCAGCAATTGGTGAAGCAGTGCCTGCGTCCCGGCGCTGTCGGCATTCTCGCGCAATCTGTCCAGCGATCCGCCGGTTTGATGGACGTGCTCATGAAGTTCAGCGATCAGGCGGCCATTGTCAAAGCGATAGACCGGCAAGCCGGACGGAACCCGCGCGACCGGCAGCTTTCGCAAGCCATCGGGCAGAGGGACAAAGAAATCGGGTGTCACATTCTCCACGGCACCGGCCAGATGGGCCTCGCGGTCGCCCGGCGTCATTGGGTCGAAAACGTGCGTTCCGTTGCTTTCCAGATTCGCCAAGGATGCCTCATATGTAGTTCATTGTTATGGCGCAGACCATCAAGATAGGCACCGAAGCAGAGCGCTGCAACCTGGCGACGGTTTCAGGGCAGATGGCCCGGCGCGGCAAGATCTTTGCATTCGCAGCACAGAGCATTCAGACCACAAGGAAGGTTCATTTTTTATCACTTGTCGTGCCTCAAACCCGCCTTCAGCCCGTTGCGAAGCCTGTTCACGCGGGTCAAACTCTTGCAGGCCAGTTCAGCCCATGCCGATGAACAGGAAGAAAAAGGAAGACACCAAGGATGACTCATCAGCCCATTGACCTGAAACAGCTGGAAAAGCTTGCCGACGTTGCCGTGCGGGTTGGCCTGAACCTTCAGCCAGGCCAGGATCTTGTTCTGACCGCCCCGGTGGCGGCATTGCCCCTTGTGCGCCGCATCGCCGCCGCTGCCTATCGCGCCGGAGCCGGTCTGGTGACGCCGATCCTGGGCGATGAAGAGGTGACGCTGGCGCGCTACCGATACGCCGACGATATGAGTTTCGACCGCGCCCCTGACTGGCTGTATCAAGGCATGGCCGAGGCTTTCGCCAAAGGGGCTGCCCGCATGGCGATCGTTGGCGACGATCCGATGATGCTGGCCGAACAGAACCCGGCCAAGGCCGCGCGCGCAAGCAAAGCCAATGCCATCGCCTATCAGCCTGCGTTGGAAAAGATCGCCAATTTCGACATCAACTGGTCGATCGTCAGTTACCCGACGCCTGGCTGGGCAAAGCGTGTCTTCCCCGATCTGCCCGAAACCACGGCCGTGGCGCGACTGGCGGAGGCAATCTTTGCGTCATCCCGCGTGAATAACGCAGACCCGGTCGCTGCCTGGGCAGCACATAACATCGAGCTTCAAAGGCGCACGCGCTGGCTCAATGCGCAACGCTTCGCTGCGCTGCATTTCACCGGCGCCGGCACCGATCTGACGGTGGGGCTGGCCGATGGGCATGCCTGGCATGGCGGCGCTTCCGAAGCGCGTAACGGCGTGACCTGCAACCCGAACATCCCCACCGAAGAGGTTTTTTCAACGCCCCATGCCCGGCGGGTTGAGGGATATGTCCGCGCCTCCAAACCCTTGTCGCATCAAGGCAGTCTGATCGACGGTATTGAAATGCGATTCGAAGAAGGGCGCGTCACCGAGGCGCGCGCCAGCCGGGGCGAGGCTGTGTTGCATCGAATGCTCGATACCGATGAAGGCGCCCGCCGCCTCGGCGAGGTCGCCCTGGTGCCGCATTCCTCACCAATCTCGCAATCCGGGCTGCTGTTCTACAATACGCTGTATGACGAGAACGCAGCCAGCCACATCGCGCTCGGTCAGTGCTACTCGAAATGTTTCGACAAGGGCGAAACCCTGAACAAGGAACAGATCGGCGCCCGCGGCGGAAATGCCAGCATGATTCATGTCGACTGGATGATCGGTAGTGCAGAAACCGAAATCGACGGAATCACGGCCGATGGCACACGGGTCGCAGTGTTTCGTCAAGGCGAATGGGCATGGTGACGCTCTCGCGTCGAATTCCGAAATCAGGCACCTGATATCATGGGCAGCCTGCCCGGAGAGGAGAATGAAAGAAACCATCAGGAAAACGTCATTGCCCTCTGGACGCGGCAAAACGACCTTGCTATATCGCCCCCGTGTTCCGGCGTAGCTCAGCGGTAGAGCAGTTGACTGTTAATCAATTGGTCGTAGGTTCGATCCCTACCGCCGGAGCCAATAAAAACAAGGGCTTAGCAGGTTCGACCGCTAAGCCCTTTTTCTTTTGGGGAACACCGGGGGAACAGGGGTCATGCTGACAGAAGAACACCGCGACCGCATCAATGGTCTGATTTCGTCAATGGAACACTGGGCAGACGCATGTCTGAAGCACGCAACCCCCGAGAATCAGCCTGCCGCAGAACGACGCGCCACTAAGCTTCGCGGCATGGCCCAGAAGCTTAGGGGCTTTGAAGGTGGCTATTGGTTCTCAGCTTACTGCGATATGAACAGCCCATTCGTCAGCGAGCGCGAAAATGACTTCATCTTGCGCGACCATGAGACCGAAACCGGCGAGCCGGAGGAGCTATTCCGATACATTGTTAATAAAGCAGAAATACCGATCGTCATGCCGCCAGACTATGGCCACAAGTCCCGCTGACCCCTAACGCCTCACCACTTCCAGCGCATACGCCGCGCCTTCATCTAGGCCCGGCGTCACCCCGTCGATTCGTGCCGTGATCTTGAGCGCCCAGCCTTTGCGCAGCCGGTAACTGCCATCAGCGCGCGGGTGCAGGTCTTGCCAATGCCAATCGCCATGCAGCGGGGTTTCAGGATCATGGATTGCCGCCCCCTCTTGCACGCTTTCGACAGTCCACCAGCTAGGCGGGGTCCATGACTTGGCAGACGTAGGCACCACCAGAAACCGCGCCACCCGCTGGCCTACGCCGTAGCCTAGACGCGCCTCGACTTGCGGCCACATCCACCACGGTTCGCGCGTGCTGCCACATCCTTTCGGCGCTGGCGGCAACGCCCCGTCTAGGATGACTTGCCCGTAATGGATACCAGCATCCCAAGCCGGTTTCTCGACAGGTCGCAGGGCGCGCATGGAGCGTTCGACTTGGGCAATGGTCATGCCTTGGCCCTGTTCTTCTGCCACCAGTTGCGGCAACGCTGGCGCACGGCTTCGGCATATTCCGGGTCGGTTTCGCGCCTCTTGCGCCGGTTCACGTTGTATTCCTCGATCAGGTCAGGATTACCCGCCACCCACGCTTGCGCCACGGGCCGCACATATTCGAGATAGTCGCGCGTCCGGTGCCGCCGCAGGACGCATTCAATGCACGTCATGCTGGACACCCACCGTTCCGCGATATGGCCCTTGCGACAGGGCTTGCCGGTGAAATACCGCACAAGCCCCAAGTCACGCGCCGTTGCCCGGTCGATCTCTGGCCCCCAATAAAAGGTTTCGGGCGGGTCCAGCTTGGGAATGACAAACTTCTCAGTGCGCGCCATCGTCACTTCCCCAGTTCACCAGCTTGGCGGCAAAGTCGAATTCGGTAGGCGACAAGCCCGCTTCCTTAGCCGCTGCCATGCCTTCAATGATCGTCGCCAGCGCCCTTGCACGCCCGCCCACATCGAACGCTTGAACGGGTCGCATCACGTCGATTTCAACCTTGCTTCCCAGCTTCTGGCTGGCTTCCTCGGCAATCAGTTGCGCAATGGGTTGCAGCGTCCAAGTTGCCAGATGCCGCTGGCCTTCGCGGATACCTGGGCCAGTGGCGTTTTCAGACAGCAGGGAAGGCAACACGCCATAGGCATTGAGAATGCCAGCGCGGGCTTGCCCCCATGATTGCACCGCTTGGCTGTCGGTCAGATCAGGCGACAGGCTCTTAGGCGACCAGTCGGACGCAGGAGCCGGGCCACCAGCCGCAGCAACCTGCACGCTTTCGCGCAGCATCACGCGACCACGCCGCCCACGAAAGCCCCGTGCCAGCGTTTCCAGATCGGTTTCAGGGCTTTCAGGAAACGGCAGGACAGAAGAACCAAGCGGCGCATTGGCGTAGGTTTCGGCCAGTGCGGTTTCCAGCGTGTGCAGCATCCCGGCAGACAGGTTAGCCCGGCGCAGTGGCGCAGTGCCATACCACGGCGCGACAGGATCAGCGCCAATGACAAAGTGCAGCACTTCACCCGCAAGGGCCGTGACCGACACCGCGCCCGACGCTTCCCAGAGTGACAGCCGATAGGCGCTAGGTTTGCCGTTGCGGCTGGAAAATTCCCAATCCGCCGCAGGGCGCAAACCATCTTCGCGGATCAGGAACACCGCTTCACCACGTAGCGCCAGAGAGCGCGCAGTAAGGGCCATGTCGCGCCGGGTCAGCATCGTTGTTCCCTGCACGTCAGACGCGGCCAGAGCGGCTTCCCAGAGGCTTACAGCGCCTTGCACGGTTGCCGTGGTATCGGCCAGCCCGTCAATGCCAGCAATGTATGCCTCACGCGCGCCAATGATCTGGGCCGTGTATCCGCCCGTTGAACGCTTTTCCTGTTTCGGTTTTCGCCAGAAATTAAACATGGGCCAAGCCCGCCTTTCTATACTTGCGCAGCAGATCGGCAGCGCCGCTGTTGTGGATTGCGCGGGCCATGTGATCCGCCCGGCGCGACCAGTTTTCGGACAGGTCGCCCACGCTCATGGAATAGCGACTGACACCGCCCGGCGTGTCGTCGGTCGCGGCAAAGTATTCAGCCAAGCGCCGATAAGCGGTCAGCACGGTTTCGCTAGGGGTTTCGCCGCCAATGGTGCAGCGCACTTTCGAGCGGCTGGAAAGCGCCACCGCGCCGAAGTCATCCGGGGTTGCGGCCTCACCGTTCACCAGATCGACCACGAACGGCACATAAGGCGGTTGCCACTGGACAGCGCAGGGCGGGTTCACCGTGAATTCCATCACGGTTTCAGACCAGCGGAAATTGCAGAACGCTTCCAGCCGATCCCAGATCACCGCCGCGTCAATTGCCGCCGCATCATCAGACAGCCCGGAAGGTGCCGCCGGATAGGTCACGCTGATTTCTGTTTCAGCCTCGATATATTGCGAAGTCACAAGCGCCACCTGTTCAAAGGATTGTATTGCTTTTCGGTTTTCGGCAGTTGCCAGTTTCTTTGTTCAACGGTCGCATCCGGGTAAGCGGGCTTTGTGACGATTGAGAATTCATAAAGAATGGCTTGTTTGATACGCCGGATAATGGCGCGTCCCTCTGCCGGGTCTTCTTCAAAGATTTCTTCTGCATCCGGCACGGTTTGTTCAGGCGGAATGCGAAAGCCCGGCGAAAGCCCTACCGCAAGCCCACTGCCCAAAAGAGCGAGAGCATCGCGGCCATGCGTTGTATTAGCCACCATTGCAGGGATAACCGCATTGAGGATAAGAGATTTGGCAGTTCTTTCAAAGGTCAGGCTTTCATTGAATTTAGATGCCAAGGGCCGATCAAACGAATGACCGACCAGCAAGAGAATGTCTTGATCCGGGCTATCAATCGAATAATCGAAGGCCCCCGGCGCGAATTCTTCCTTGCGGGGTCTGCCGGTTCTGCCACCATCGGACAGAACGGCGCGGGTGTTGTAATTGAAGACGCCGCGCAGCCGGGTTTCCCCTGACCTGTCGCGGCGCACCTCCAATTCAAAAGGTGCGCCGGTCAGCATTTAGCTACCCGATCCGATGCCGGTAAGAACGCGCGACTGCACGCCACGGGCAACGGTCACATCCGCCGTGGTAAGCGCGGTCAGGCGCAGACCGCCCGATTGCGCATCACTGTAAGGATCGCGGATCAGATCAACCGCGCCCCACATGCCCACAAAGAACGGCGCAACACCGCCCGCGTTGGTGGTCATCAGTGCCGTGGTGGCAAGGGGCGTGCCAGCAGGAGCCGCAAGCGCATTGCTGGTCATCACGATATTGCCCGCAGGCACTTGCCGGGTCAGTCGGTCATATTCCGAAACCGCCGTGCCGGTGATCAGCGCCGCATCCAGAGCCGCCCAGACTTCGGGCCGGATCATCAGGCGCACATCGCCGCCGCCGTTGGCAGCGTTGGCCTTCATAAACTCGACAAGTTCAGCACGGAAGATTGCCCATTCGGCAGCATCATCAATATCAGTCGATGCAATGCCGTAGGTTGCAGCACCGGCAATCACGCCCAGCGGCTGACCATTCGCACCAGTGCCAAGGAAAATCGCTTTATCCAGTTCAGCGCCAATGGTCGAATTCATGTCGCTACGGATTGCGGTTTCCAGAGCCGCGCCAGACTGTTGCAGCGCCTTGCGGCTGATCCGCATGTGAATGCCCAGCGTGTTGTCAGGCGACATTGCCTTATCGACAGTGGTATATGCAGTCGGGCCAGGAACGTTTGCGCCTTCGCCGTTCGCCCACCCGGCAGTCACGCTGGACGTGGTGACGGGCCATTGCGTCGATCCGCTGCCAACTTGGATCATCTGACCACCCATGCGCGCAGCAACGCTATTCGGAAACAGGCGAGAGATGATAGGCCGGGTCGTCATCGGGTCAGGCGTGCCGGTCGAAACCGTGTTGCGCACTTCCAGAGCCTCAAGCGGAACAGGCGTGCCGCGATAACCGCCAGCGTTGCGCAGTTCGGCCACGACTTCGGCGGTTTCACCAGTCAGCGCGCGGCCTTCATCAAGGTGCAGGGCAATCTGGCGCATTTCAAACTTGCCGACCAAATCCGCGAATTGCTTATCTTCGCGCTTTTCCAGTTCGGCACCAGCCGTCCGGCGTTCGGTATCTTCGGTAATCAGGGCAGCGCGGTAACGGGTTTCATTCGCCTGATACTCTTTATCAAGGCTTTCCATCGACCGCGTTTCGTTGTCATCCGGGTTTTGCTTCCCGACCAGTGCAGCAAGTTCTTGGCGAATTTCGCTTTGCCGCTTCTGGATTTTTACAGATTCAAGCATTTTATTCCTATAGGTTGTTAATGTCACATGACAAAAACAATCATAAAGGAATGCAGCTTTAATCAAAAATCGGGCAATTCCACTTTCATAAGCAATCGCCACTTTCGCTTTTCCGGGTCTTCCGGTTCGCCAAATACCTCGGCACGGGTTTTAGCGGCATGGCAGGAAACGCACAGGGTTTGCAGGTTTTCCAGATCATACGCTAATTCCGGGTGTGTCTTTATCGGCTTGATATGATCGACTTCCAGCCGCCCCACCGCCCCACAGGTTACACATGCCCACCCGTCACGGTTCTTTGCCATTTTGCGCACGGCCTTCCACCGCGCAGTGCGGTAAATGCTGGCACCATGCCGCTTGAACGTCAGCCCCATGCGACACGCGCAGGGCCGCGCACAGGCTTTGCCACCATCCGCACCCCTTCGGCCACCGCCACTACAGACGCCGCCGCAGCGTCGATCCTGCCAAGGCTGCGCGACTTCGCCAGCTTGTGGTTGCCTGCCGGGTCCACCAGCGTGATTGCATCCGCGAAAGCCGACCGCAGCAACAGGCTAGGCGTGGTCTTTACCTTGCCTTCAAACAGTGCGCGCCGGAAACGCTCAATGTCTTCGGCCCCGTCTTTCCAGCCAAAACCGCGATTTATGAACGGCACCCGTTCCAGACCAGCCGCGCGCATGGCTTCGGTGAATTCAGCATGGCGGAACCTGTCGCCTACCACGCAAGCGATACCTTGGCCCTCGGTCAACGCCACCACTTCGGCCAGCCATCGGCCCACCGGCACGGTTGTGTCACCCATAGTTGTGAGTTCGCCACGCTCTTGCATCTCGACATAGCGCCCTGACACCCCGTCAGCCGCGCCCCTGTCGGCCAAGTTCGGCACGCAAGGAAACGTGCCAACCGCCTCAAGCCTGCCCGTGTGCGGCCAATACAGCGCCGCTGCGCTCATGGACCGACTGCCGCCCAGATCAACGCCCAGAACGCACGGGCCATCACGCGGGGGCAGCTCATCCGGCGACACCTCAGCCGATAGCCATTCGTCAACCGTTACCGGCATCGACCGATCATCAGCCGACACCCGTTCATTGCGGTTCAGGTTCCTGAAACTGGACAGCGCAGAACCGCCACGGGCGATAGCGCGCCGGGCTTGTGACACCAGCCATTCCGGCGTTGATCCGATCCCCTCACGCGATCCGGGGTTTGCAGTCAGCAGGCTTTCCAGATCATCGGCAGGCAAGCCAAACGCTGGCCGGTGTTCCTGCACATACGTTCCCGGCGGGGGTTCATCCAGCCATCGGCTAAACGTGTTCGCATCATCCGGCGCACTGGTGGAGATAATCAGCGCCCGCCCGTCACGCTTGCCAAGCCCCGACAGGATAGCGTTTTCCAGCGCATCCCCTTTTTCCCGGTCCCATGCAGCCCTTTCATCAAGGATTGCCAGCGTAGGAGCGCCGCCCAAGATTGACTTTCCATCGGCAGCGATACAGCGCGCCAGCCCGCCGCCAGCGCCGCTATATTCCACTTCCAGCTTGCTACCGCGCCGGATCGTGAACAGGTCTTGCACATCTTCGGGTAGACCCTCGACAAAGCCGACAATGAAGTTAAAGGCGATCTTGGCTTGATCCCGGTTCCGAGCCGCTAGGATTACTTCGCGTTTCGGCTGATCCGTCAATGCGCCCATTACATCGGCCAGAGCCAGCCCGGCAGAAAGAGCGGTCTTGCCGTTGCCCCGGCCAATCGACAGCACGCCAATCATGATGCCGTTAGCAAGCGCACCGCAGATGAATTGCCGCTGATAGCTGGACAACTTGACGGGTTTGCCTGCCATTTTGCCTTCTGGCACCCGTAGTTTTTTGAAGAACGCAAGGGCGGCAGAGGCTTGTTTACTTGGCCTAGCCACCGTTTTTCCCCGAATTTTTCAGGAGAGAGAAAGGAACACCCCCACCGCGTGCGACGGCTCCCCAAAATCGCCCGGCGAAGGCTCCATTTTTCAATGACTTAGCCACGAACGATCATCCGAACAGCAGCGGCAGGGCCAGCACCTGGGATATTCCGCACCTGCAACACGACAGCAGGCTTGCCATCAATCTTGATAGTGTCGCCTACCTCTGGCACTTCGGACGGCACAGCAGTGTGCACAACAAGGTCAGATGCCACGATATTGGTGTTATCTACAAACTCAGCAGCAACGCCGTGCACCACGCCTTGCAACGGTTCTTCAACTGTCGTGACAATCGGGGGGTGCCATTCTTCCGCGCCCGGAATCGTCGTGGTCACGCTATAGGTAATCACCCCTTGGGAATATCGGGCAATAAACTTGTCGTGGATTTTCTTGATACGGTCATATGTCATGCCATAATTCTAATGTGATTGTTAGAATATGGGTAATCGGGGTTAGGCATATGTGCGCCGCGCCTACGGCGCACACATATGCAGGGGTATATAGGGGATGTGTGAACAGGGGTTTTGAAGGGGTTTTGAAGACCTTTTGAAGGGGCTTTGAAGGTCACGCCTCGGCCCCTTCTTTGCGGTGGATATAGGCAGTTCGACGGCTTGGGGGGCCTTCCTCCCGCAGTTCAATCACGCCCTTACGGAACAGCGCATCCCGCGCCCGCTCGAATGCACGCCTAACTACGCCCTCGCAGCCTTCATCCTTGGCGAAGGTCGAGCATATGCGGCTTTCTGGCTGGTATCTGCCGCGCGCGTTGTATTCATCCAGTAGTTTTAGAAAAACCCGCTCTGCGAACGCCGTCTTTTCATCAGGCTTCATGGAAACGCCTTGATCGTCATACGCGACATGCCCACCATGATTACGCAGCTTGATGAACCGTCCCGGCGTGCCGAACTGCATCTTTTCGCCCGTCAGAATGCGTGCATCCGGGTCGCTTTGTTCTTCACCTTCCCCGCCCGGTTTCTTCATGGTCAGCAAAGCCCGCACAGCGCCTTGCCAAGCTGATGAGCCAGAATAGGAATAATCACGGTTCTTGGAAGGATGAGCCAAAAGAATGATTGCGCAGTTATACCTTATCGCAAGGATTTTCAGAAGTCGCAAAAATCGCCGCACCTGCAACCTGTCATTTTCATTCCCGCCGAAAACGTCCGAAGCGTTCTCAATCACGACCACGGCTGGCAGGGTTTCCGCAATTCGTTTCTCAAGTTCATAATATAGTGGTGTTGCCTCGATCAATTTTGTCTTCGGGTTTTCAATGGCAAGTTCGGTGTTTTCCTCGATCACACTTAACCATGTCAGATCGCCTAGTTGCGACAGGCTGCAACTTTCCTCGGCGCAGTAGCGGTTCAACCGCCTCTGGATTATCTTTGCAGGGTCTTCGCCCGTAAAGAACAGCGCGCGCCCCGGTGCAACAGGTTGCCCCATCCATGTCTTAGGATAGGTGGTCTGCGCCTCGACAACAGCCGCGCAAAGATACAGCATGACGGTTGACTTGTTCAGCCCCCCATCGCCAGCTAATAGCGTCACCTCGCCGCGCGGCACGAAATCAGGAACAATCCATTCCTGTTTCGGCTCGTCCTTGCCTTCAAATTCCGTGGCAGAGCGCCAGAGGATTGGGGCGCTTTCGTCTTGCGCTGCATTGCCCTTGTAGGCATTCGGCTTGATCGCCACCACGTTGTCACCACGCGGCGGGACAGCCTTTAGTTTCTCGGCAAACTCGTTCATGCCACGCCCTCCCGGATCAGGACGGCCAGAGGCAATTTCCCGATAACGTCATCCCATGTCAGCGCGAAAAGGTGCGCAAAGGCGTCATGCTGATACAGTGCCGAAACAGCGCCGATGTCATCGCCAGAAATAGATGCCGCCTTCATTCTGGCCCGGATAAAATCCAGCCCTTTGTGCGCCTGTTCCGGTCCTGCGTTTTTGAACAGAATCGCGCCGCTATCATCCCGCGACAAATGCAAGAGAAATTGGCTCGCCATCGCTTTGGCGTCTTTTTCTGGATAGTGCGCGAATAGGGATATGATTTCGGCTAATTGGTCAAACGCCGGATGGTGTTCAAAATGTCCCGCGTGCGGTTTCTCAATTCTTGATATAGCTTCCCGCCATTCATTCGCCTGTTGACGGGCTTCTTCACACTCGGCCTCAAGCCGACTTGCAATTTCCTCGGTGTTCATATACATTAATCCTTGTCCATACGTTCATGCTAAGCCCTCCAGCTTGGTTCCTTTTCAGTTCGGTTTTCTCGCCCTCGCCTTGATCGGCGGGGGCTTTTTCAAACACGCTTGGCGTTAATCCACGCGGCCAGTTCATCTTCGCGCCAATAGCGGCGGGTTTTGATATAGCGGGGGGCAGGGAACCCCGTCTCTGGGTCTTGGAGCCAGCGCCATAGGGTCATTTGAGACACCCCACCGCACCGGGCCATTACTTCTTTCGCAGGGATTAAGGTCATGTCGGGCTTTCCTGTTGCTTGCATTGTGCCCAAATGATAATGACTGTTTTAACGCAAAACAAATAGGGCAGGGCCGCTCAAATGGTCGCCCTGCATTTTTCCGTTATTCTTCTAGTATTCTGTGGGTCTCAGGGTCTATTCTGTTCCCTAGAATTGCGTCGATCCGCGCTGCCCATTGCTCCATCGCTTCCCGCATTTCCGCTGCATAGGCGTGGCGATTGTATATCCCGGCAACACCGGCAAGCGATCCGCTGACGTGGTTCAGCGCCTTTTCGATAACGACAGTAGGGGTTGCCCACGCCATGCCGGTTGCGCACGTCCGCCGCAGATCGTGGAACGTCCAGTGATCTATCTCGACGGGCTGGCCCCGCTCTTTTTCCGCTTCCTCTTGCATCGCTTTGGCTATTGATTGGCGCGCCTTGTGGAAGCCCTGCACTGGCGTTTCGCCGTTGGTGGTGAAGATGTAGCCTTTCGGGTTCTTCACTCTCTGGATGCCTTCCAGCAGGTCGAATGCCTTTTCAGAAAGCGGCAAGTCGTGCGGCCTGCCGTTCTTTGTGCGAGTTGCAGCAAAGCGCAGGCTTTCCCCGTTTATCTCGCGTTCCGTCAGTTCGGCAATTTCGGATAGCCTCTGCCCCGTCAGTAGCAACAGCTTTGCCATGTCGCCCCACGGATACGCCACGCGATCACATGCACGCCAGAACCATCTGATTTCATCATCAGACAGCACCCGGTCGCGGGGAGTTTCCTTGATGGCCTTTTTCAAGGTTCCTGCCGGGTTCCCGTCGATCAGGCCCCGCGTTTCGGCCCACGCAAAGAATGTCTTTGTGTATGCCAAGACACGGTTTGCAGTCGGCCCCCTGCCGCTGTCTGCAATGTCGTCAATCAAGTCTTGCAGATCATTTCGTGTCACCTTGGATAGCTGGCGCTCACCAAGTTGCGCCCTCACAAAGCGATCAAGTTCCCGCTTCATCAAGTCGCCCGACTTCTTTTTCTTTAGCTGCCGCTTGGCATAGTCATCAAGCGCCGCTGACACCGTGTCAGTGGGGGCTTCCTTCTTCGCCGCGCGCACTTCTGCCGCAGGGTCGGCACCGGCTTGCGCATCAAGCATGACGGCCCGCGCACGATCACGCGCGGCAGATAGCGTCATGGCGGGATAGCGGCCTAGTGTCATTCGCCTATGCTTCCCCGCCGCCCTGTAGCGCACCTGCCACGACTTTGCGCCCGTCTTGGGTTGCACGGTCAGATACAGCCCCTGCAACAGGTCGTCTGGTATCTCTTGCCGCTTGTCTGTTGCCTTCAAGTTCTCAACGGTTGGCGCAGTCAGCTTCATGTCAAACTATCCTTTAGGGAACAACTTTAGGGAACACTTATGGCGATTGCCTCTGTTCCCCTCTGTTAATCACAATCCCTAACATAAGCACGATATGACAGCAAAACAAGGGGGTTATAGGTCATCGGATAGCTTGTCAGTTTATACCCTGTTACGGGTCATAATTTGACTGTTAATCAATTGGTCGTAGGTTCGATCCCTACCGCCGGAGCCAAATAACTGAATAAAGTCAAGACGATGATCGAGGCCCGCGCAAGCGGGCTTTGTTCTTTTGTTGGGCTTGTCACCGGATTTGTAACCTTTCTGCGCAAGGCTATTTCTACGCAGTGAAAAACGGCCCATGAGCCGATGGGCGCATTTGGTCGGTTGGTGTTCGATCCCACTTTTTGTGGGGATCCGAGAGCTCAGATGCGATCACTTCCCATTCACGAAGTCATCGACGAATTCTGAGACTGGCGCTATGCCTGAGACGAGGAGGTGGTCTCGCGCTCGCGTGCAGGCGACATACAGCAGATGTCGCTCGGTGTCATAGACCTCCTCGAGGTCGGCATCATCGGCCACAGACTCGATTCGATTCAGTTGTGGGATGACGTCATCATCGCAAGCCATGACCACCACGGACCTGAATTCTAGCCCCTTCGCAAAATGCATCGTGCTGATTGCAACCGCGCCCTCTTCGGTTTCGACCTTGTCGCTGAGTTCGACCGCGCGCATGCCTGCGGCCTTTACAGCTGTGCGCGCGCGCTTCAACTCGGCCTCGGACCGGACGAAGACGCCCACTTCGTTCGGGGTACAGCCCTCTTGAAGCCGGGCTTGGATCCAACTGCCTACCGTGCGGCATTCCTGATCGGCATCCTTGCAGTCTGCGACAGTAGGTGGAGGGCCGTCGAAAATGGACACGGTTCCCCGCCTCCCTTCGGTGATGCCGTCGACATCGGAGACCGTCGCCGGAAGCAGCCGGTCAGCATGGACCCTGATCTGGTGGGATGTCCGGTAGTTGATCCGAAGCGTGTAGGAGCGACCGCGAACGTCGAGGCCCAGCGCCTTCCACGAGAACGGCTGCTGGAAGATCCGCTGGCCAAGGTCGCCGGCGAAGAAGAGCCCATTGGCGCGGCCAGCAGCCATGGCTGCGAAGAAGCGAGCCTCCGCGACCCCCAGATCCTGTGCCTCGTCGATCACCGCGAAGTCGTATGGCGGCTTGCCGTCATTTGTCATGCTTTCCGTCAATCGGCCGAAGACGTCGGACCAGGTGACAATACCGCGTGCCGCCAAGCCTTCGCGGACACGCTCGAAGATAGCCCATAGTGTTTCGCGCTGCTTGCCACCGATCCTGGTCTTGCGGCCAAGCCGCGAAACATCCCGATACTCGTCCCACGAGCGCAGTTGCCATGCGTCGACGACATCCGACCATTCGCCAAGGAGGAAATGGATCGAGAAGCGATGGCCCTCGACCTCCGAGGCTGCCTTGGTGATGAGCGTGCGGATCAGCGCTGAGGACGCGAGCTGGGGTTGGCCGAACCTGTCGGAATAGAGGTCATATCCAACTGCCGAGATAGCCTTGACCGTGATCCGGTCCGTGACGGCGGTCTCGCCTGCAACCAGACTGGCCAGCTTCCTGCGCAGGGAGTTCGCCAGGGCCTTGGAGAAGGTGGTCAGCAGCACCGTGCTCTCGGAATTCGTCCGAGCCAGATGCACTGCGCGGTGCAGCGCCACAATCGTCTTGCCCGTGCCGGCTGAGCCGGAGACTCGGGTCGGTCCAGAGAAGGAGCGCGCGACCAGGTCCGCCTGTGCCGGATGAAGGAAGACCGCCCACTTGTCCCATGGATAGTCCAGCGCCTGCTTGAGTTCTTCGGCGTTGGTCAGAACGCGGAAACGGCGCTGGGCATCTGGATGGGCGAACGGGTCGGCCTCGACAGGCGCAGGTTCGGGCGGAAGCGGCTTCTCACCGACCGCGAGCTTCAGAAGGGCCTCCTGCGCCTCCGAGGGCAGGTGCTCGATGATGTCGAACAGCGTGTCCTCGGTCGCTTGTCGGACATCGTTGACCCATTCTTCAGGGACACCGAACGCCATCAGCTCGAACTTGCGCAGATTGTCGAACAGGCGCGGTGCAGGCGGGGCGGATGGCTCAGGCGTGGCCGGTGCAGCCCTGTGCTTGAAGATCTCCACCTCCTCGACGCGCTCGCGCACCTCGACAAGCTGCATTGCGCCGGTGGTCGGGTGGCGTTCGATCTTGCGGCGCTCCGCCCATCGGTAGGCGTCGTTGTGATGGTCGATATAGACCAGCAGGATGCTGGACGCGGTGCGATGGACGATGATCCGGATGTCAGCATTCACCCGGACCGACCAGAAGTTCGAGTCCTTGGCGCGGTCCAGCTTGTGGAAGGACAGGCCATTCGAGGTAGAGTCCAACTGGAGGTCGAACGCGGTGGTCTTGGCGGCCTTCTGTTCCTGCGCGGTCAGGCGGGCGAGGCTGTCGGTGAAGGTGTCGGCGATCCGGAATTCTGTCATCGGTGCGCCCTCAAGTAGGCCACCATTTCCCGCCTCGGATTGTTGCCAGACGGGTCAAGCGGGCTCCGATTGACTGCATCCCAGACGACCCAATGCCAGTTCTGACATTCAGGGCCGAAGCCGTTTGATTGTAGCAGCGCGTTGAATCGTAGATCGATTTGGCTAATGCTCCGTCGCTGCTGCCATCCGACAAAGCGCGACCCCACTTCCAGACCTTTGATTTTCCCTAATGCAGTGCGCATCTCATCCCGGCTAGTTCGAGCCGGTTTGCCCTGCCCGTGCAAGATTTGTGCCGCAGTTTCATATGCTATGCCTCCGAGCATCGCGAGGCAGGCAACCCCGCAATCGTTGGTCCCCCTCTGAAGGATAAGCTTCACAATCTCACCCCACCGCAAACACCTTCATCACCTCGTCCCCTAGGTGGTTGATAACCTTCACCGCGATGCGCCCCGACCGGGGCTTCTCGAACGGACGCGACACGTCGGAATTCAGGGTCGCCCAGGCCTCCTCGTCGATCTCGGCCTTGAGCGTGGTCTTCAGCGCCTTGTAGGGGTCGTTGGCGCCCAGGAAATAGGCGTGGCGGACGAAGAACGACTCCTCGTTATAGTCCGTGTCCAGCATCCACAGGGCGATGCCGTCGGTGCCTTCGGACAGCACCTCGCCGGTCTGGGGCTTGAACACGTCCACGCCGAAGACCCGGACCCGGATCAGCCCGTCGCCCGCATCCTCGATCTTGATGTCGGGCTCGCCGAAGATCACGAACAGGTTGCCCGCGCCGGTGGCCTTCAGCTCAGTGCCCATGTGCAGGTCGGGGTTCATCCGCGCCTTCAGCACCGGCACGCGGCCCAGCTTGTCGAACTCGGCGGAATGGGCGTCGTAGTTGAAGGCGCAGGCGATCAGCAGATCGAACCCCGCGTCGCCGGCCTCGCGCGCGGCGGCCACCAGATCGGGGCGGCTCACGGTGCCGAATTCGGGGCCGATGAAGATGCCGGCGCGGCGCTGCACCTCGCCCTCCATGAACACCCCCTCGGCGCAGATGTAGCGGCCAGGCCAGCCGGTCAGGGCGGTGAAGGTGATCCGGTCCTCCTTGTGGGCCTGCTGGACGCCCGCGGCCTTGAGGTTTTAGAGGATCATGTGGGCGAAATCGTCGGTTCCCTCGCGTTCCGCCTTGCGCTTGCCCTCGGCGGCCTCGTGCAGGTCGATCAGCTCGTCGTCCCAGTCCACGGCCAGCGTGCGGTGGGGCGAGAGGCTCTCGACTGTGAAGGGCCCGGCGACGCGGACCTTGCCCTTGTCGGCAAAGGGCTTGTCGTAGAGGTATTCGAACTCGGCCTTGGCGGCGATGGAGGCGTCGATCTCCTTCTGCCGGGCGATCCGGGCTTCCCAGAACCGCGCCAGCGCAGCCTTGGCGGGCTGGGGCCAGTCGGCGGGGGCCTCGCGCGGGATTTCCCATTCCATCAGGCCGCCAGAGGGCGCGGGTTCGCCGGAGGGGAGCGTGACCTGACCGCTTGCGGTGAAGTCGATCTTCTTGCCCGCGCGGCCGCCGGTTTCGACCTTGAAGGGGGTGGAATGGCCGCGCAGGGCGGTGTTGAGGGCGGCGATGGCGTCCTCGACGGCGCGCTGCAACCGGTCCCAGATCACGTCGATCTCGGCGTTGTTGGCGATGGATTTGAGCGTGATGTGCGGGACGCGGTCATAGACGAAGCCCTGGCGCAGGCTGCCGAGGGTGGGGGTGGTCTTCGGCGGCGTGCGGGTCAGCTCGCCTTCCCTGGCCTGCCCCTCGGGGCTGTCGGCCAGCAGGTAATACGGATAGCGCGCGCCCATCAGGCGCGAGCGGGCGAGCGCGATGGCGACGCGGCTGGTGTCGTTCATTGCGGCATTCAATCCCGGTACCGCTCGGTCCTGTGCCATTCGAGGTTCTCTTGTGACGGCCAAAGGTGGTTTGCCGATGGTAGCCTCAGCTTCGCCCCATGCAGCCGCCTATACTCGCTTCCATTGTTGAAATCAGTCTTTACCCGCTCACTTACCACAAAGCGAAAGTCTGTATCGAAAGTCGCATATCCAGAATCAAAAACACTATGGATGTCCTTTCTAAGAAATATACCATTCTGAGGAGCATGTGTTCCGCCAGAAGTGTAGGGTTTGAGATGAGCTGCATCCAAGGCAGGTAAAACTCTAGTATCTGAAAGCGCACATGAAAAGTTGTAAATACTCGCAATCTTTATCCGGAATGACTGCTGTCCAAGCCGGGGCTGAATCAGTGACGGCTTTCCAAACCTCTCCAGTTCCGGAACAGGTCCAAGCATGGGTGCCTGCGCTGATGATCCAAAACCAAATGCACCAAAGCGATCTTTTTCAAGGTGCCGAACTACTGTAGTTCTCTCCATAAGCCGATTGTACAACTCGCGGCCATGATCGCTATCTGTGCTATACGTTTTGCCTGAAACGATATTATCAGACCAGTCGCGGGGCACCGGGAACCACTGATCTTCCGGAAAAAATATTGGATCAATCAGCACACGGCAACCAAAGAGAGATTGAGGAGTAATGTCGCGACCGCCTCGATATTTGGTGATAGCGTCGACAAGCTCACCCAATGATGCGCAGCCATTAGCTTGCCCAAGACCATCCCAGGCGAACTGGATTGGTACATTGATTGCAGACGCGAGAATGCCGTAACCGCCTATCAGGGCGCGTGGGCTTTTGAGACGAAAGGCAAATATTCCGCCTTCATCAATCGCCTTGAAGGTGGCGGGGGTTGGCTTCCAGAAATTGACTTCCTCCCACGGCGCTCGCTGGCTCAGGAAGTCGAACCATTTGTTATCGGTGTTGCCAACATAGATTTCAGCCATCTTGACCACCGACGTTCGAGTTGAACTTGATGCCATAGGGCGGGTCGAAATAGATGCACTGCACCTGCCCGCGTAGCCCCTCGCGCTCGGCGAGGCTGGCCATCACCGACAGGCTGTCGCCCGAGATCATCCGGTTCGACCAGTGCTGGTCATGCTGGTAGAACTCGGTCGCGGCCTCGGCATCGGCCAGGCCGTTGAAATCGGCGAACATGTCGAACTGGCTGTCATCGGCCTGCGCCGCGGCCCGCGCGCTGCTTTCGCGCTTGAGGTCGTCGATGATCGCCTTGGGGTGGACCTTTTCCTGGATATAGAGCGGCGGCGCCTGCACGATCAGGTCGGACCAGTCCTGCTCGTCCTTGCCGCGCCAGACAAGCTGCGGGTCGAGATCGCGGTTGCGGCGTTCATAGGCGAGGCGGACGGGCGTCTTGTCCTGCTCGCGCATGATCGACTCGAACTCGGCAGTGGGGATGTTCCGGCGCGTGGCGTCATGGGTGAGGGTTTCGACCTCGATGGGTTTCTTCGGTTTACGGGCCATTACGCGACGTCCTCATCCTTTTCGGCCTGCTTCGCCGCGGCCGTCCCCGGTTTGGGGAAGCCGCTTTGCAGCCCGTCGATATGTTCAAAAAGCTCAGGCGCCACGCTACGCCAAAGGGGGTCCAGGACGACCTTGACCCCCTCGCGCCGCGCGAGCTTCGAGGCCGGGACGAAATCGGAGTCACCCGCGACCAGAATGATGGTATCGACCTGCCGCTTGAGCGTCAGCGAGGCGATGTCGGTGCCGATGCGCATGTCGACCGCCTTCTGGCGCAGGCCGGGGGTGAAGTCGTCATCGGTCAGATCGGCGACAGTGATCTCGCCCTTCAGCAGCCGTTTCTGGGCGTCTTCGCGCAGGATCCAGCCGCGTTCACGCCGCACCTCGCCCAACCGGACAGCCATGTGCGACATGCGCCGCAGCTTGTCGTGGAGGGCAAGGCGGAACTTTGCCTCATCCGTGCGGGCGTAGTCGATGGACTTGCCGGAGACGGGGTGATGCTCTTTCCCGAGATAAGACTTTGCGTCGTAGAAGAACGACCGATAGAGCAGAGCGCGTTCGTGCGACAGCTTCTCGATCCGGTTGCGTGATTTCAGATGTGAGGCGATGAGGCGACGCAGCGCCCAGGCAACTGACTCCGGGTCGCCTAGCTTCGCGCCCTTGAAAACGGTTGGAAGGCGTTTGAGGAAGTATCCGCCGTCTATGAGGATCGCCACCTTGCTCATGCGGTGGTACCCAGAACGAAATAAGCCCCAAGGGGTCGGCTGCGTTCATGATCGCTAGGAACACAGCGTAATGCCAAGGGGCGGATACCCTTATATAGGGTTTTTCTTGCGAATCCGTCAACAGATTTGGTTGTCATCAGACAGCCTCCTTCGGCGCGAGACCGTCGACCAGTTTGGCGAATTCCTTTTCCATCTCGTAGACCGCCGTGAATTCCGCGAATGCCCAGCGCCCGAACTTGCCGAGGTTGTTCACCCCGGGCACCCAGTAGCTACGCATCGTATTGGCCTTGTCCTTGGCATCCTCGCCTCGGTAGCCCTTGACCTCGACGATCAGGTTGAGGGGGGCGGGGCGTCCATCGTCGATCTGGACGATAAAGTCGGGGATGTACCTGCGCGGGGTCGAGCCGGAGAGGTACGGCACTTCGAGCCCCAGCCCCTGGTTCTTGACGTAGGCGCGCACGCGCGGGTGGCTTTCTGCCACGCGGGCGAACTCGGCCTCCCAGTCGCTGTCGCACACCACCCAGTTGACGTGCGACTTGTCGGGGCGGGTCTGCCAGCGGAGTTCCTTGGAGGTGGTGAAGTTGACATGCGCTGTGGTGCCGGTGGGGTTGTAGGCGTCGAGGATCGCCTTGATCTGGTTCTCGCCCTTAAGCGTTTCCGTGATCGCCGCCTTGATCCGTTCGGCCGCCATGTCGGCTATCTCGGGATAGAGGACCTGACCCATATGCGTGCCGCCGGTGCATTTCAGGTACCCGCCGTCCAGCCACTGGCGGGTTATCCGCTTCATCTGGCCGAAGAGGTGCAGCTTGGGCTCCTCCCCTGGGTCGCGGTACTTGCTGTAGATCAGGTGTCTGGCAAGCCGGAAGAGGATGGTCGAGGTGCGCAGGTCATCCGGCGGTTCCAGCGTCAGGTCCACACCCTCGCCGATGATGCCCTGGTTCGTTGTCGTGGAGGGGCCGAGCAGTTCCGGTGTCAGTTCCAGCACATGATCGGGGCCGAAATTCGCCTCCAGCCGCTCATCCGGCAGCTCGACCCGGTAGCCCTCGACGCGCGGGAAGGTGATTTCCAAGGCGTCCCGGTCGGGTTTGACCGCATGGACTCGCACGGTCTGGCGCGGTGGCTGCGGCGGCGACACCGTGGGCTTGGCCGCGAAGTCGAACGGGATGCCGAGGACGTCGGCGTATTCAACGTTGAACAGGCCCTCGTCGTTCAGTTCGTAGGATTGGCGGCGCAGGGCGCGTCCGATGACCTGTTCGCACAGAAGTTGGGTGCCGAAGGCGCGAACGCCAAGGACATGGGTGACGGTGTTGGCGTCCCAGCCCTCGGTGAGCATCGACACCGATACCACGCAGCGGATCTGTTCGCCGAGACGGCCCTTCTTGCCGACGGTGTTCATCACCTCGCGCAACAAGGTGGATTCGTCGATCTTGTCTCCCGCGGTGATGTCGCCGGTGCGTTCGATCATCTCACGCTTGAACTGCTCGATCTCGACCGCCGCCATCTCGCGGAAATCCTTGTCGAGCGCCTCGCCGGATTCGAGCTGGGCGCTGTCGATCAGGATCGTGTTTGGCCGCGGCATTCGGTTGCCGAATTCGTCAAAGTTCCGGAACAATGTAAGGCGGCCATTCTCGAGGGTAGTCTCGGACCCGTCATCACTGACCCGGTCGAAGCCCGAGATGTACTTGTAGATCAGCTCCGAAGTGGCCGTGTTGTTGCACACGACGATGAACACCGGCGGGACACCGATGTCTGCTTCCTGCCACAGCTGGAAGGTCTTCTCGTAATGGCCGTACAATGCCTCGAGCGCGGTGAGCAGCTCGACCGGCAAGCTGAACGAATCAAGCGCCTTTCCGGCGGAACGTCCCTTCTTGGGGAGCTTCTTGCCTATATGGTCCCAGAGATTGCGGAACTTCGGTGTATCACCGCCGGGAACGTTGTCGGCCACCGGTACGCGGGGCAGCTTCACGATGCCGCATTCGATGGCATCCATCAACGAGAAGTCGGACATCGTCCAGGGAAACAGCGTACCTTCGATATACCCTGAACCGCGTAGGAAGAACGGGGTGGCCGACAGGTCGTAGACCAGGCTGATACCCAGCTTCCGCTT